>ERZ827181.439-NODE-439-length-56675-cov-4.367397_pt1 | contig 56675 bp, 44 predicted proteins | sample MGYA00519778_ERZ827181 | MGnify/ENA primary metagenome ERZ827181 (study PRJEB31778, sample SAMEA3449273) | human gut metagenome | biome: human gut; feature: human-associated habitat; material: faeces | place: United Kingdom | collected 2010/2012 ...
ATTGTAACCTCGTTCTAAATAAACCGTCATGCGGTATCTAACTGATTAACAAATGTACAAAGAGACTGTGGTTGTAGCCTTTCATAAACCATCAAGTGGTAGGAGGCGAAAAACAATCCACAGTATCTCTAATAGTATAGCATACAGACCTTGGAGAGGGTCTATAAACACTACTACTTTATAATACGAGGAGAAAAAGTATGAGAGCAAGTGGAATATTACTTCCGATATCAAGTATCCCGTCTCCCCACGGAATCGGGTGCTTTGACCGAAATGCATATCGTTTTGTCGATACCTTGGTAAGCTGTGGACAGAAATACTGGCAGATTCTTCCAATGGGGCCGACGGGATACGGCGACTCTCCGTACCAGTCATTTTCGACATTTGCCGGAAATCCGTACTATATTTCGCTTGACGCGTTGGCGGAAGAGGGGCTTTTGACGGCGGAAGAGATCGCAGCAGCAGACCTTGAGGACGAGGGAAATTATGTAAATTATGAAAAACAGTACAATCAGCGTTTTCCGCTTCTGCGCAAAGCTTTTGACCGCAGCAACATTGCAGAAAATGAAGAATTTCAGGCATTTGTTTCGGAACAGCAGGAATGGCTGCCGGATTACTGCCTGTTTATGGCAATCAAGGACACCCGCAAAGGGGCCGGTTTTCTGACCTGGGAGGAAGAGTTGAAACGCCGCGACGAGGCAGCGATTGCGCGTTGCCGGGAAACGTACAAAAACGAGATTAGTTTTTATATGTTCCTTCAATATGAATTTGACAAACAATGGAAACAGTTGAAAAAGTACGCCAATGATAAGGGCGTGCAGATCATCGGAGATATTCCGATCTATGTGGCACTTGACAGTGCAGATACGTGGGCGCACCCGGAATTGTTTCAGTTTACGGAAGACCTTGAACCGATTGCGGTAGCGGGCTGTCCGCCGGATGCTTTTTCGGAGACGGGTCAGCTTTGGGGGAATCCGCTATACCGCTGGGAATACCATGAATCGACGGAGTTTTATTGGTGGATCTCGCGCATCCGCCATTGTTTTAAATGGTATGACATGGTGCGAATCGACCATTTCCGTGGCTTTGATGAATATTATGCTATTCCATACGGCGAAGAAACAGCAGTAAACGGTGCCTGGGAGAAAGGCCCGGGAATTCTTCTTTTTGACAAGATCAATGAAGTGCTCGGCGAGCAGCAGATCATTGCCGAAGATCTCGGTTTTCTGACGGACAGCGTCCGGGATCTCCTGGCTGCGACCGGCTACCCGGGAATGAAGGTGCTTCAGTTTGCATTTGATTCGCGCGAGGAAAGTGATTATATGCCACACAATTACAACTCGAACTGCGTGGTTTATACTGGAACACATGATAACCAGACGACATTTGACTGGTGGAAAGAATTGTCAAAAGAGGATCGCAGCGTGGCACTCCGCTATCTGAATCTGCCTTATGGCGGCAGGTTTGTCGGCCGCAAAAAGCTGACATGGCAGCTGATCACGCTGGCGCAGCGAAGTGTGGCGAAACTTTGTGTCATTCCGGCGCAGGATTACCTCTGCCTGCCGGGCACGGCGCGTATCAACACGCCATCGACCCTCGGTTACAACTGGCAGTGGCGCATGAAGAAAGATGCTTTTGATAAGGAACTTTGCGAGAAGATCCGCCGGATGACGAAATTGTATGGAAGATAGGGAAGGAAACTGAGTTTGGTTTGAAATTGAGTTTGGTTTGACGGGGCGCCGAAGGCACCCTGTTTTTGGTGAGGTGAGGCTGAGGTGAGGCTGACGTGAGGTTGGGGAAAAGGCAACGCAAAAAGGAAACCAAGCGAAATCCGATGCCTTTCCCCGGCGAGACAGGGCGAAAAGGCAACGTAAAAAGGGTAACCAAGCGAAATCCGATGCTTTTAGGGCTGGCAAGAAGCAAAAAAGGCAGCGAAAACAGAGGAAACCGCCGAAAACCGATGCCTTTCCCCGGCGAGACAGGGCGAAAAGGCAACGTAAAAAGGAAAACCAAGCGAAATCCGATGCCTTTAAGGCTGGCAAGAAGCAAAAAAGGCAGCGAAAATCGAGGAAATCGCCGGAATCCGCTGCCTTTCCTTGGCGAGACAGGGCGAAAAGGCAGCGAAAAAAGGGAAACCAAGCGAAAACCGCTGCCTTTAAGGCTGGCAAGAAGCCAAAAAGGCAACGAAAACAGAGGAAACCGCCGGAATCCGATGCCTTTCCCCGGCGAGACAGGGCGAAAAGGCAACGTAAAAAGGGAAACCAAGCGAAATCCGATGCTTTTAAGGCTGGCAAGAAGCAAAAAAGGCAGCGAAAATCGAGGAAACCGCCGGAATCTGATGCCTTTCCTCGGCGTGGCAAGGCGAAAAGGCAGCGAAAAAAGGGAAACCGCCGGAATCCGCTGCCTTTCCTCGGCGAGACAAGGCGAAAAGGCAACGAAAATCGAGAAAACCGCCGAAAACCGATGCCTTTCCCGGGCGTGACAGGGCGAAAAGGCATCGAAAAAAGGGAAATCAAGCGAAATCCGATGCCTTTAAGGCTGGCAAGAAGCAAAAAAGGCAACGAAAATCGAGGAAACCGCCGGAATCCGCTGCCTTTCCTCGGCCTCACAAAACCAAACAAATAAAAAACACCAAAACAGGTTGTCTTTGTAAATGAACTATGTTATACTAAATGAGTAATTGGAAATCAAGATTTCTTACAAGTACATTTCGTACAAGAATTCACACAAAACAAAATTAAATAGAAAGCGGGGAATTTGATGGAGAGAAAAATCTTACAGAGAATGGAACAATTGGAGAAAATCAAGAAAGGTCTTGAAAAGAGATTACAAGGGGTGCAGATTCGAAAGGTGGAATGTAAAAAAATTCGTGGACATTACCGCTATTATTTGGATCAGAAATATGTCGGGCAGCAGGAAATCACGGCACTTAAGCGGTTGGTTGAAGAGGAATATTATGCAAAACTGCTTCCGGAAATAGAAAAGCAAATTGCAAATTTAAAGAAGGCGTTGCGAAATATTGATGAATTTGACTTGGAAAAAATATACAATGATATGCACGCGGGGAAAAGGAAATTGATTACGACAGGGATTTTGAGCAGGGAAGAAAAGATTCGTAGATTTGTGGAAGAAACCTACGAAGGGAAGCCGATTGAGGATGATCGGACGGAAATTTATACCAATAAAGGCGAGCGGGTTCGGTCAAAATCGGAAAAGATCATTGCGGACCATTTTGAGAGACGGGGAATTTTGTATCGATATGAAAAGCCGGTATATTTGATGGTGGATGGACAGATGAAACCATTTTATCCGGATTTTACGGTGATTAATAAGCGGACGGCGAAGATTTTTTATGTGGAACATTTTGGGATGATGGATGATAGTGTTTATTACAATGGAACATTGCGGAAATTGGATATATATGAGAAAAATGACATTTTGATCGGGCGGGATCTTTTGATGTTTCATGAAACGGGGAAAAGGGCATTAGACATGAAAAATATAGATAAATATATAGATGAGTATATGGTGTAGTGGAATTTCCTGTATTGATAGAAGCAAGATGCCAGCCGAATCAAAACTTCCAAGGATTGACAGAGATAGCACAGAAATAGTATACTGATGATAAGTAAATTTTAGAGGAGGCAGATTCATGATTCGACACATTTTATTTTGGAACTACACAGAGGAAGTAAAGGCAAAACACGGCGAGGAAGAAGCACTTCGGTTTATGCAGGATTCGGTAGCGACGATGAATGGAAACATCGACGGACTTTTGCAGGCGGAAATTGGGAAGAACATCGCGGGCGGATACGACCTTGTCTTTTATGCCGAATTTACAGACGAAGCAGCATTGAAAGCATTTATGAATCATCCGTTGCATGTGGCGCACCGTGAACGCTGCAAAAATATCGTGACGGACCGGCTTTGCGGCGATCTGGTGACCGGAGACAACAGATAATTAGTAGTTGTAGAAGAGGGGGAGACGCATGGATTGGAGACGTTTATCAATTTTTGCTTTGGCTGGGGTTTTGTGTATAGGAGCGGTTTCCTGTGGAAAAAAGGAGACAGAACAGACGCAGGAGCAATCGCAGCAGCAGATCAAGGATGAGATCAAGCCGACATCTAAGCAGGCTTATGAAGAGTGTCAGGATGCCATTGATTATTTTTGCAATATGATGGAAGTTAAAAAACAGCAGTTAAATCTTATTTTTAACTTTAGGACGCACAATGGGGCGTATTCCTATGATATCGGTGTGGATGGAAAACAGGATTTGACGGGAACCTACATGTTTTTTAAGGATTGGGACAAAACAACCGAAAATTCTAAAGAGGAAACATGGTCAATCGCCAGGAAGGTTACCGAAGCGGAAAAGAAGGAGCGGAATCTGGAAAAAGAACTTGGCTATCAGTGCAATAAAAATCTTTATGAAGAACTGAGTTTCGAAGAACCGGAAGCGGATCCGGAGGCAGTAAAATTGTTAATTGATGAATCTACCGCAAAGAAGTACGATGAAAAGCGATTGGGGACGGGCGATATCTGGGAGTGCTGGAGTGGGTTTATCGATCAAACAGACCATTTTGCGGTGTCATATTATGGGGACACTTCCGGATGGAAGACAGGACAATTCGATGGGAAAAAATGGGAAATAGAACAGCATGCGGTATTTGGGGATGGAGAGTATTACCATTATGATGCCGGGGCAGGACTTTTGTGGTATTTCGACGGGAAACGTTTGATGGCAGGGGATGAGAACGGAAAGACATTGTACGATTTCACTATGTCAGAATGGTATAAAAAGAATCATTTGGAGAAAGATCCGACGGACAAATATAATATTGTGCCATTGACAAGGGAAAAGGCGATATTTAACTGCAATCTGGAATCCAAGGAAAAGCAGGCATCATATGTCGTTGATTTGAAGACCATGAAGATTGAAAGAAGTTTTGATGTGGCAATGTATGGCAGTTATTATGATGGCATTTTTTACAACTTTGACAATGATAAAAACATATTGGAAATGATCGATGTGGAGACGGGAGAGACAAAGGAAAAGCTGGATTATTCGGCGATTTCAGAGGGGATACCGGAGAGCATCCATTATCGGAGTTACAATGAGGAAATGCAGGAATTGGATTATTTGGAATACTGGAAAGGGGATGAACCGATCCGGTATTGTGTCAATGAGAATACCGGAGAAATCTATTTTTCCTATTTTAATGGGCTATTTCATTATAACAAAGAGACAAAAATACTGGAAAAAATTGTCAATTCAAAGAATCAGAAGCTTTTTCCGGATATGCATGGAGAGTTCCAAGTCGGTTCGGATGGGAAGATTTATATGCTCGGATTTCTGGGCGGCGGTGACGACGAAGGGCCGATTGATTTCTTATATATGACGCCAAAGGAAAAGGATTAGGTGCGTAACGATTCAGGACTATCCCATCACCGTGGCCCTGAATCGTTTTATATTAATGGTGTCATGTATAACGGAAGAAAAAGAATCCCATTTTCTTCTTTCAGATCATTGGGGTGAAGCACATAAGGAATGTGCAGCTGCTCTTTGTATTTTTCTTTAAATTTACGCAGGGAAGTCAGCGTATAATTTTTACTTGATTTCACCTCAATTGGTGAAATATTATGGCGGTTGCTGATCTTGCTTTTTGCGGTCAAAAAGTCGATTTCCATGCGGAGACTTGCATCGTCGCGGGAAGGATTGGAATAAAAATACAATTTATGGCCGCTTGCCGTAAGCATCTGGGCGACAATATTTTCCATAATCATTCCTTTATTTACTTCCAATTTGTCAAATAAAAGTTTCTTATAAATTTCTTCACTTACCAATCCGTTTTCATCAAAAGCATGGCTGATCAAAAGACCGGTATCTGCCATATAGCACTTCAATGTCATGCGATCCATATTCAGCTTCAATCCGATATTTGGTGCTGTCGAATTGTAGCAGATATTTGTAATCATGGCATCAGAAAGCCAGAATAAAGCATCCTCATATTCCCGGAAACGTGCCTCCTTCTTCAAAGAGGAAAATTTGAATTTTGTATCATGTTTCTGTAACTGGGCAGGAATGTCGTCAAAAATCTGGGCTACTTTCATCTGATAACCTTCTGCGTGTTTTATGATATCTGCCCGGTAAAGTTCCAAAATATCCCGCTTAACACGGTCGACTTGGTCAAAATCGTGCGAATCACGGTAAGTTTTTACAGCCTGCGGCATCCCGCCGACGATAAGATATTGGCGGAAATAGTCCATAGTTTTGCGGTGAAGCACTTGCCCCATAGGCTTTTTTTCCTCAAAACAAAGGCGAATAAAATCCATCAGTGTATCGTTGTCGAGCGCCCATAAAAATTCTTCGAAATCCAAAGGGTACATTTTCATATGGCGTTCTTCGGAAGGAATGACGATGTCCGCAACATTTTTCTTAATCGTCATCAGGGAACCGGTTTCAACATAATCATAACGCCCGTCTTCGACAAGATATTTGATGGCAGCGCGTGCTTTGGGAAACAATTGAACTTCGTCAAAAATAATCAAACTTTCACGTTCATAGAGTTTTACTCCATAAAAGTTTGATAAATAGAGAAAAAACATAGTTAAGTCGTTTAAATAATGAACAAAAAGATCTGTAATTTCAGCAGGCGCACGGTTGAAGTCAATAAGAATATAACTTTTATATTCCTTTTTGGCAAACTCCTGCGCAATATAACTTTTACCGACACGCCTTGCACCATCGATCAATAAGGCAGTACGCCCATTTTCTTCTTTCCATTTCTGCATGGAATCATAGATTTTTCGTTTCATGATATACCCCTCCTTACACGAAAACGAGATTTTTATAAGTATAGTATATCACGAAAACGAGTTTTTTAAAACCATAAAATTACACGAAAACGAGATTTTTCTTACAGATTATTCAAAAACGCTCTCGTTGCGTTCTTGTTCTTGTTTCATTGTAGCAAATATGGTATAATCTGAAAAACGAAACTTTGGAATAGAATATATAAGGAAAACAAATGCAGAAAATTGATCAAAATGCTGAATCAATATTGCCGCAGATAAAAGGAGAATCAATGTGAAAATAGCAGTATTTTTCCCGGGAATCGGGTACCGTTTTAATAAACCATTGTTGTATTACAGTAAAAAACTGGCAAAAGAATGCGGGTATGACACCTTTTTGGAAGTGGATTACCGGATCAAGAAAACAACGAATATACGCGGAAATGCGGAGAAAATGAGAGAAGCTTTTGACGAAGCCTGCGAGAGTGCGGAGAAATTTCTTGCGCCGATCCTGTGGCAGGAGTACGACGAGATCGTATTCATATCCAAAAGCATTGGCACAGCCGTAGCAGCACATTTTACCAATGTTTACCGGTTGAAAGCAAAGCAGATTTATTATACACCGCTCGCACAGACATTTTTGGCAAATCCGGCGCCGGGCATCGCTTTTTGCGGCACCGCGGATCCGTGGGTTCCGGATGTCGATAACGTGATCTATCAGTGCACGCAGGCGCAGATCCGAAGTTCCCGGATCGAGGGGGTAAATCATTCGCTCGAAACCGACGACACGTTGGAAAATATTGACATCCTACGTGAGGTCATGCAGGAGACAAAGAACTATTTACAGGAGTAAGGTAAAGGAGATGTACTGCAGTTCGTCGTGGAGCGCGTTTGAGATCATCAGCGCGCCATTGTGCTTTTTCACAATGTTTTGCAGGATGGAAAGCCCAAGCCCGTGTTTTTCCGCCTCGACGGTTTTGGTCGTATATCCCCTTTTCAATATTTGTTCGCGAAATGCGTCGTTGACGGTCTCTCCCGGATTGGCAACGACGATTTTTATGCCCTCCGTGCCATTGTGGTGCGAGGCATGGATCGACACATAGATGTTATCGCCGGGGCTGCTCGCTTCCAGTGCATTGTCCACGAGAATCCCGACCGCATCGACCAGTTCAAATTCACTCGCCCGGCAGCGACACATGGGGTTCGCAATATGAAAATGAATCGTCATCCCCTGCTCAGCTGCCTGACAGTGTTTGTGGTACAAAAGGGCGGCAAGCAGCTTATTTTCAAGGCGAAGCAGTGAAGAGGGAAGAAGACTTTTCTGCAACTCATTGGTATAATTTGACAATGCTTCGGAAATCTTTTCATTGTCACTGTCAACGTCGATCAAATGCAGGATTGCTTGAATCGTGTTATTGTGGCCGTGCTGCGTCTCCCGCACTTTTTGAATCAAGTTGTCGAGAACCGGCAGATATTGCTCATAATAATGCAGTTCCATTGTGCTGCGGCGGTTAATGAGGATCTGCTGGATAAAGACCAATCCGGAAATCAGGATAAGAAATACGATTAAAAAGTTTTTAACAAAGTGCGGAATATAAGTAATCTCCGTGTTCAGGCTGCACAAAAGAGCCAGCACGGCGAGAAAAAGAAGGATAAAATAGCTGATAGAGACGGGAATTCGGCATAGGCTTTTAAAAAGCCGGCGGACAGGCAAGTGCCTGATAACCAAATATTGGAAAACAGAACTGATAACGGCAATTCCAAAGGAAAACCAGGCAGAACCGAGGATGAGTTGTGGATCCCAAAGAAGATAGCACACAAATAGAAACGGCATATTGAGAAGAAGCATAATAAAATAGCTGATACATATTGACAAAAGGGCGTGAAAATACCGGCATCCGGTGATGATATGCAATGCGAGGGTAAAGATTCCAAGCAACAGAAAAAGGGATGGGAGTACCCAGTTATTGTTGAAATTCTGGATGAGAAAAATGGGAATCCACGAAAGAAAAAATGTAATAAGGGTTCGCCGGTTCCTCCATTTTTCAAGTGGCAGCTGCAGTATAAACAGACAACTTGCAATAAGGACAATCTGCTGGTAAAGAGATGAAAAAATCGTTGCAATAATATTATTCATAGCTATTCTCCTGTCTTATTTTTCTGAAAGTAGGTTTTGCTTTTGATAGTACGGCTTAGCGGGATGTGCATGCCGGCACCTTCCAGTTCGATGTAGTGGTTGATAAAATCATAATTCCGCACTTTTTCCGTGTTTATGATGTAGGATTTATGGCACCGGACAAAGTGAGAAGGCAGTTTGCCAAGCAGTTCTGCCATTGAGAACTGACGCGATCGAACCTCGTATTCACCTGTAAAATAATGGAGATAACGTCCTTCCGAATGCACATAAAGGAGGCTATCCAGACTAAGAGCATGGTAGATTCCTTCGGGATCGCGTATATAGAGCTGCTCGATATGCGAATCAAACAAGTCGTCTAACTGCGTAAACAAGTCCTCTTTCGTGTACGGCTTCAGCAGAAAAGCAAAGCAGTGAAAGGTGTTCAATGCCTGTTTCAGATAATCGCTATACGATGTCACGTAAATAAGCGGAGTGTGGCGGTAAGCGGAAGTTTCCTGCAAAAAACGGCTGAATTCCAGCCCGCCATGGTCCTTATCGTCTTCCTTGAGCGAAATGTCAAGAAAAAAAGCAAAAACCGGAGGATGATTCACAAGTGCTTCTCTTGCTTCCGCGATAGAACCTGCTGCCAGAATCTGCAGGGAAATGCTCCGCCGTCCGGCATACTCGTTCATCCACCGGCACAGAGATTCCCGTTGCAACTTGTCATCTTCCAAAATAAGTATTGTACGTTTAATCATATCGTTTCCCCCGCTAGTAATGTTATCAATTATTGTAGCAAAATTACCACAAAAAGTAAAACAAATTTTAAAATTGTGGTAGTGGGTGTCCTGAATGGTTACAAATTATGTCGAAATGATACGAAAATATCTTCCATTTATGACAAAATATACACCGTTCATGACCGATTTTTCACAAACGCTATGCGGAAAATTGTCAGGATGTTACAATATTTACGGATTGAGCGTGTAGAAAAAGGGTTCAAATAGAAAGATTTTATCATATAGAAATAAGAGACAGGTACACTTGGAGAGCGGCCTGTCTCTTGTTTCTGTAGTTTTGTGTTCAAATAGAATTGAGTAAGCGTAAATCTGTCGTCAATCCGCGTCATTTCCGGTGATTGCGAGATAAAATTCCCGCGAGATAGCCATCAAATGATTCTTTTGTGAATCCGACAATGATTGTAAATAAAAGGCAATCATGTCGAGGCTTTCCTGATCTCGTTTACTTTTCTGCGATGCCGAAGTCTCGGATTTTCCAAGAAGAATGTAATCGGCAGATGCATTGGTCGAACTGCAGATTTTGTACAATGTCTTGGTCGTCAGACTCTTATTTCCACGTTCCACATCACTCAGAAAACTATCCGATATGTCACAAAGATCACTAAAGCGTTCTCTGGTATATCCCATATTTTCGCGGATTGTTCGGATACGAGCTCCCACCGTTATGTTTAGTTCATCTTTGACCATAATGGCAATCTACCTCCAAATCAATTGAATAAGTGAAGAAACTCGTTTCTATCTTTATAGAATAGCAAACAGGGTACGTTTTGTACACATTCTAAAGAGTTTTGCAACACACTCTATAGAGTTGACAAAAACAGACAAATCTAGTAAAATATTAGGCGGAAATACCATAAATGAGCATATCCAAGAAGTGCTGGAACATGTGAAATGCTGGGAAATGGAAATGTTAAATTTTTATGAATTTGTTGGAAAAACAAGGAGAAAAAGATGTCATTAAAAAAAATAGGACAGATAGTAGGAGTTATGTTTTTTATGATGCTTGTCAGTTTGACATTTCGACAGGTACAGGCAGAAGCCTATTGTTATGTATTTACTTCAGACCAGGATATTTCAGTTAATCTGACTCGAGAAAACAGTAAAGAAATATCGTGCTATGCTTTGGGGGATTTGCCGGAAGGCTGTTATATTGCAGCGAAATATGACATAGATGCAATTACGTTAGTTTGGAACAGAGATGAAGAAGAGGAGCTCTCTTATAAAGTTTTGATTTATTTTTTAAAAGAGGGTTCCGGAGAGATAGATTTTGTGATTCGAGATAAAGACGGAAATGATTTGGATTCCAGTACAGTGTATTACAATGTTATAAATAAAGATACGATCAGAATACACTATTTGGATGATTCATCCGATGAGTATGCGTGTGATGAGACTGAACCGGGTTTTGTAAAAATACAGAGTTATGAGCCGAGTTCCAATGCTTATGTATATACCAATATTGCGGAAACTTGGACTTCTTATTCGTTTAAAAGGACATTTAAGGGCTGGAATACAACAGAAGATGGAGATGGTGAGTGGTATTATCAAGGATATGTTTACAGTGGAGATACGGATTTGTATCTGTATCCACAGTATACGGTGGATATTGATCTGAGTAAGCTGGAAGGTCCGGAGGGGGATTCGTCTTATGGCTGGAAAGAGGAAGAGTCTGGAGTTGTGTATAGCAGCACTGACCAATATACAACGACAAAAAAATATGTAGATTTTTATCCGGTAGAAGTTACGCCAAGCCCAACTCCAACTCCGGTAATAACTCCTACCCCAACTCCGGTCAGTGTACCGTCTCAACCACCAACGCAAACCACGCCGGCACCGGTCATACCGCCGACGTATCCTACGACAACGGTGACCGCTATCACGGAAGAAGAGGAGCAGGACGAAGCCAATCCGGAATGGGATGAAGATTACGAAGAGGAAGAGACTGCAACTTCCAAGAAAACGACGAAGAAGACAGTAACTCAGTTCACGGTAAAGGGATTGAAATACAAAGTGCTCAAAAACACATCAAAGAAGCGCACAGTGGCGATCGTTGGTGTGGCGAAGAAAGGGCAGAAAAAGTATGATATTCCGGCAAAAGTCAAGTTCAAAGGAAAAAACTTTCAAATTGTAAATATTCGGAAAAATGCATTCAAAGGATGCAGGAAAACCAAATATTTATATATAAGAAGCAAAACCATTCAGAAAATTGACAAAGGTGCGCTGAATGGACTGTCGAAAAAGTGTAATTACAAAATCATCAAATCAAGGATGAATAAATACCGGAAGATGATACTTAAGTCATTGAAATAGGCAAGCAAAAATGACAAGAAAGTTGATGATTTTTACATTTTCATAGAGAAACAGAAAAATGCGTTATAATGCAAGAAAACCAAGGTGCACAGGAGGTTATATAATATGGCAGATACGCAGTTAAACATTTCATATCACAGCATAACAGATAAAGGAGGGCGTGCTGTCAATGAGGATTCGCTGGGAATACTTCCGACAAAAGATGCGTTGTATTTTTTGCTTTGTGATGGATTAGGCGGGCATGGAAGCGGAGATATCGCTTCTTCGTTTGTCGTCGAGCAGATGAAAGCAAATCTGGAAAAAGGGATTTCTGTCGAGGAAAGCATTACGCAGACACAGCAGGCGTTGCTTGAAAAGCAGAAAAAAGAAGATGCGACGGACAAAATGAAAACGACATTGACTTGTCTTACGATAAGCAATTTGGATGCGAGTTTCGCGCACGTCGGAGACTCCCGCATTTATTATTTTGAAAAAGGAAAATACATGCTGCGGACACAGGATCACAGCGTGCCGCAGATGTTGTATCAAAGTGGTGAGATCAAGGAAAAAGACATTCGGCATCATGTGGACAGAAGCCGCCTTTTGCGGGTAATGGGAACCGAATGGTCTTCACCCAAATATCAGATTACAAAAGGAATGCATATTTCCCCAAACAGTACATTTTTACTTTGCAGCGATGGATTTTGGGAGCTGATCGATGAAAAAAACATGTGTAAGCTTTTGAAAAAATCGGCGACACCGGAAGAATGGCTGGAAAGCATGCGGGAAGTCGTACTGCAGAATGGAAAAGGCACCAATATGGATAATTATTCTGCCATCGCAGTATTTGTACGCTGACAGAGAAAGAAAAGAGGAAAAATATGGTAATTAAATGCAATAATGGACATTGGTATGATTCAAATGTTGACTTGGTTTGTCCACATTGTAAGCGCGAAAATGGAAAACTCGCGATCAAACTGGATGATAAGGAAGAAGACGATAAAACCGTCTCTTTCATCGATGTGGCAGAAGGGATGGAAGGGCTCGACCAGCAGATCGAGAAATCCATCGCAAGTGTGAACAACGAAGTGTCAGATGATTTTGACTTTGACATGACAGACATTGATATAGAAGACAGCGATAAGACGATTGCCCTTGGATTTTTCGGAGTTTCCGAGGAAATTCAGCCGGTGACAGGATGGCTGGTCTGTGTCGAAGGCGGGGAAAAAGGAAAAGATTACCGCCTGCATTCCGGAAAAAACTTTATCGGAAGATCGCCGAAGATGGACGTCGTGGTACTCAAAGACAATCACATCGCCAGAGAAAAACATGCCTCGATCGTATACGATCCGAAAGGACATGGATTTTACATATCGGCGGAAGAAGCCAATCTGGTGTATCTGAACGGTACATTGTTGCCAAATGTGAAAAAATTGACAGAAAATGACAAAATACGAATCGGAGAGACCGAATTTGTATTTGTACCATATTGTAAGGAGGAGAGAAGATGGTTGGAAGAATAAGGAAATATCTGGGAGCGCTCGGAGTACTGCTGCTGGCGGCATTGTGGCTGCAACCGGGAACTCAGGTGCAGGCAAAGACATTTATGACACCTTATCTTGTCGAGCAGGCACACGGAAAAGCACCGGATGTTACGGCTTATGTGACCGGAGGAAAAATGAAAAAATCCGCAGCGTTTTCCGGAACAATCGGAGACGGCATCACATTGATGCAGTCCGACGAGACCATTTCCTTTGAAGAGAGCGGCGAGGGAATCCGGTATATTGTTCTTGTGGACAACTCCGGATCCGTAGAGCCGGGACAGCTTGGCGAAGCAAAAAAGCAGTTGATGAGCCTTCGTAAAGAAATGTCAGATGCCGATCAGCTCTGCCTCTACACCGTAGGGGGAAACGATTCTGCCGGAAGCAAGAAAAATGTGCTCGGAAGAGAAGTACAAGGAAAAGACGGCGGAAACTTGTCAGCCGATCTGAAAAAAATCAAAGGAATCAAATATTACAACAGTAAAAAAAGCAAAACTGTTTTGTATCGCTCATTGCGGGAAGTGCTGGAAGAAAATCCGACGGTAGAAAAAAGAACCGTAGTGCTTTTGGTGACAGACGGGGAAGACGATTCGACAGGAAAAAATAACGACAAAGAAGTGATTCGTAAAGCCGTTTCGGAATCCATGATTCCGGTATACGGAGTGCTTTTGTACAACAAAGCACAAAAGCCAAACAAAACCAAGATGAAATACACACGCGACAAAATCTTAGATGAAAAAAACTGCCGCGGTTATTATGCGGACTGCAGCGGAACAAAATCAAAGAAAACCGTTGCCTCTGCGTTTAAAGATATCAAAACGATATGGAAAAAGGGAACCTTTGTCGTTCATCTGAAAGCACCATCCAATAAAAAAGTAGATGGCATCGCAAAACTGACATTGACGGCTTCCGTGGACGGAAGTGCGCAGGCGATGGATGCGGTCAATGTAAATTACAGTTCCTTTGCCGAAGATACGACACCGCCGGAGATCAAAGACATCAAAAAAGTGCAGGAAAACTCAATCAGCTTTACGCTGAGTGATGATTCCGGAAATGTGATCGGAGCGGACAAGGCAGCCAATTATATCGTAAAAACAAAAACAGAAAAAGATGATGGTAAAATCTGGAAAGTAAGCGGCGTAAATTATAACAGCGTAGACAATAAAGTCGTCCTTACCTTTGAGGAATCTCTTTATACCGGAGATTATACATTGAGCTGTAACAATATCTGCGACGATACGCAGGAGCAGAACAAATTGACAAAATCCTATGATTTTTCCTTTGAAGGTTTGGATGAGGGAAAAGAAAAGACAAAAGAATTTGTCAAATCTTATTGGTGGATCGCTGTCATTGTGCTCGTTGTAGTCATTGGCTTGATCGTGGTTATCATTGTGAAGAAAAAGCCGGGCAAGGTCATTGAAGTGGATCCGACAGATATGTTAAAAGCCGATACCAAATTGATCCGACTGACGATCACAGACCGCGCAGGCACGATTAAAGATGTCGAGTGGAATGTCGAGGGAAGTTTGTTTGTAGGAAGATCGGAGATGTGTAACATTTTCTTTGATGACGAGAGACTGTCCAAGCAGCATTTTGTTATCGAAGTAACCAAGATGGCATGTTATATCGAAGATTTGGAATCGACTAACGGAACGTTTGTCAATGGTGTAAAAGTAACTTCCAAACGTATGCTTTTGGAAGGTGACAAGATTACGGCAGGAAGGGAAACGTTTGTATTCCATGTGATGAATGATTCACAGGCAGCAGAGTAGAAATGATGTGAGAGTGGATTGGAGAGAGTTATGATGAAAGGATATGCATTTTGCCCCAATTGTTTTCAGACGGGTACTTACAATGGTTACATATGCAAAGCATGCGGGTACGTACAGGAGCAAAAAGATAAATATGCTCTGCCTCCGGGAACGCGCTTAAAAGAGCGGTATTTGCTCGGAAGAGTGCTGGGAGTCGGCGGTTTTGGTATCACCTATCTTGCTTTTGATCCTGCGTCCGGAAGAATGTGCGCCTTAAAAGAATACTTTCCGAGAGCATGGGCGGTAAGGGACAATGCGACAAACAGTCTTATGCCGACCACCGAGGGGCAGCAGGAAGTATACCGGCACGGACGCGATGTATTTATCAATGAAGCCAAGATATTGCAGGGGCTTTATGCCAATCCACACGTCGTTAATGTACTGGATTTCTTTTATGACAATAAGACGGCGTACATGGTGATGGAGTATATTCAGGGACAAACCATCAATGATTACATGAAAAAGAAGAAGCATACCGTGAGCATTCGGATGGCGAATCAGATGCTTCGGGAGATCGGAGAAGCGCTGGAGCAGATTCACCAAAACATGCTTCTGCACCGGGACATCAGCCCGGACAATATTATGATAACACCAAATGGGCAGTTCAAACTGATCGATTTTGGTGCGACGAGAACATATGCGTTGAGTAATCCGTTGAGCATGTCAATATTTGTCAAACCTGGATTTGCACCGATTGAGCAGTATTCGAGAACCGGCCATCAGGGACCATGGACCGATATTTACGCATTGTGCGCTACGTATTATTACATGGTGACGGGGGAGAAACCACCTTCTGCACCGGATCGGCAAAACGGAATCCGGCTCACTCCACTGGCATACAAAAACAGCAATGTATCCGCGTCGCTCAGTCGTGCAGTGGAACGTGGCATGCGGAAAAACTACAGAGAACGCCAGAAGACAGTAAGCCAGTTTCTGGAAGAAACCGGAATCAATAATACCAATACAGAAACCGTTACGCAAAATGGACAGGCATTTTTGTGTCTGCAGAACCAGCAAAACGCTGTCGTAGGAAAATGGCCGTTTTCCGGGATGCAGCTGACGATAGGAAGAAAAGACAGCGGTGTTCCGTGTGACATTTACCTGAATGACAGCCAGATCAGTTCTCGGCATTGTATGGTTACATATAATCCGGCAAACCGCCAGTTTAGTGTAACGAACTATTCCGGAAATCATACCTATGTGAGAGACCGAATATTGGAAAAAGGGCAGACTGCTTATCTGAAGCCGGGAGACTGGTTTTATATGCAGACAAAATTAGAACGATTTATCTTTTTTGTGGAGGTGCAATAAAAAATGTTTGGAAGAAAGAAAAAGAACAGGGAAATGGCGGCCGAGATGCCTCAGATGACAGAGCGGCCGAGGGTTGTGAGAACGGTTCCCGAACTGGCAACTTTTTCCTATACGGATCAGGGACGGCGTGAGTACCAGCAGGATGCGGTATACGTAACCCCGTCGAAAAAGTTTGCTGCCAATCGGAAAACACGTGTGATGGCAGTGGTGTGTGACGGTATGGGAGGTATGGCAGATGGAGGAAAAGCAAGCCGAACCGCCATACAGATGATGATAAATGGATTTCAAAATGTGCAGAACCAGCCACAGATGAACATCCCCGGATTTTTTCGAAGTGCGATCGTGACGATCGATAAGACGATTGCTTCGTTTCCGAAAGAAAATGGAAGGGGTTCCGGAACGACGATGGTAGCGGCGATCGCCGAAGAAAATAAATTGTACTGGGCATCGGTCGGTGACAGCCGGATTTACATCATTCGCGAAAACAACAATCAGACCGAGATGCGTCAGATCACAAGGGATCACAACTACTGGCTGCGTCTTCAGGAGATGGTCGCACAGGGAAAAATGACGCAGGAAGAGGCGATGGGAAAACGGCAGAAAGAAGCGTTGATCAGTTTCCTTGGAATCGGCAACGTAAGTTTGATGGACATAAGCACAGAACCGATTCCGATGCAGTATGGAGATATCGTTATGCTGTGCAGCGACGGAATCACAAAGACACTGCCGGATCACCAGATCAAAAGCATTATTCTCGATGACAAAAATCCAATCGAGCAAAAGGCGGTTCAATTAGTAGAAGCGGCAATTCATGGCAATACACATTCACAGGACAATACGTCCGTTGCCATTTTGCAATATAGAGAAAGTACCATAAATAAAGAAAGATAAAGCACCAGATGCTTTGCTGTATCAACAGATACAAGAAAGGAGATTATTATGAATTTAACAAGATGTGCACAGGGTCATTTTTACGATGGCGAGAAATATCCAAGCTGCCCACATTGTGCAGGAGCAGCAGGAATGGTCGATACGCCGACCGAAATGTTTACGGAAGGAGCCGAGATGGTAACAGAGGCAACTCCTCAGGCAGCACCACAGCCGGCGCCGCAGGCAGTACCGGTACAGGCATCGACAGTAGATTATCAGGCAGACGATACACTTCCACTTGGTGGTGTTTCAGCCGATTCGGTTACGGTTCCGTTTACAGATAATTCAAACATCGGAAAGACAGTTCCTTTGTATGAAACTCAGCCAGCTGGTGCGGATGACGATGACGACCATACATTGGCATATTTTGACTATGATGAGTCTACGTTTGCCGGAGGACAGGCGGCACAGCCAATGCAGGCACAGCCGGCAAGACCACAGAGCCAGCAGCAGTTCAGCGGTCCTTGTGTCGGATGGCTTGTAGCAATCGGCGGAAACCACATCGGACAGGACTTCCACTTGAAAGTAGGAAAGAACTTTATCGGACGCGATGCAAACATGGACATCGCATTGACCGGTGACCGCAGTGTTTCCAGAGAAAAACAGGCAGTTATCATCTATGAGCCAAAACAGCATCTGTATCTGGTTCAGCCGGGAGAAGCAAGCAGCCTTGTTTACTGCAATAATGAAGTAGTATTGAATCCGGTAGAACTCAAAGCCTATGACATGATTACCGTAGGAGAAGTAAACCTCGTATTTATGCCATTGTGCGGACAGCAGTTTAACTGGAATGACATTCTTATCCACAAAAAAGACAATTAATAAAGTGAGGTTATTATGGATCGTTTGGCAAAAAGCATAAGAATCAGTTGTGGTATCGTGCTTTTGGCGAATCTCGCGGGATGGTTTTTACCCTGGGTTAGTATAACCCAGGAAAACTATCCGACATTGACTGCTTCGCCATGGAATTATATCAGCGCGATGTTCACGGGAAAAGGAGATGCGCTGACGATGACGGCAGCAAATGCCTTTAGTGCGACGCAGAAGATGCTGATCGTATTGTGTATGATCGTTTCTGCCTGTGTAGTGCTTCTTTTCGGCATTTGGGGCATCGTAGGAGGCCCCAAACAGATCATCACGGGAATTGGTTCCTTAGTGAATCTGACACTTCAGATGGTATTATTTTTCAACCGCAGTAAGATGTGGACGCTGACCGACAACCAGAGCGCAGCAATGCAGCTTGGAAATACGGTATTATTGGCGGCCGCCGCTCTCGCCGCGATACTTGGAATCGGAACTTTTATATTCCGTCCGCGGGTACGCCGTGCGACAGAGACTCCGGAAATTCCGAAACTGCAGGAGATAAAAGAGCAGCAGCTCCAGGCAAAATACAATGTAATACAGGAAGAAGCGGTACAGGAGCAGCCTGCCAATGTGCCACATGGTACACTGGTTGGTGTAAGCGGTTTGTATCAGGGAGCACAGATCACATTGAAAAACGGTGAGATGATACGGCTCGGAAGAAGTTCCGAAAATGAGCTGATCTTTGCGGACCAGATGCACGTGAGCCGCCAGCACTGCCAGATCACCTGGGACGAAGCGAAGGGTCAGTACAAAATCTATGATACATCAAGTACAGGAAGCTATATGAATGGACAAGAAGAACCGTTGCCGCAAAACATGGAAGTGTGGCTGGAGACAGGAGTTACACTTGACATCGGGGATTCGACAAACAGATTTTCGTTAGAATAAGAGGAGTAATTATGGCAAGTGAATTATGTATGAATTGTTTTAGCGTAAAAGGACAGTACGAAGTATGTCCGTACTGCGGATACGTCGAGGGAACGCCACCGGAACACCCTCAATATCTTACCCCGGGAACTATCCTCGCAAATCATTTTATCGTCGGAACAGCGATCGACATGGGTGGTTTTGGTATTACCTACCGCTGCTACGATACGACACTTGGTATCGCCGTGGCTGTGAAAGAATTTTTCCCGGCAGGATTGGTCAATCGTGCACCGGGCGAAAGCGTGGTAGGACTGCTTTCCGGAGACAAACAACAGCAATACCGCGTAGAACTCAAACGTTTCCTCATGGAAGCACAGAGTATCGCACAATTTGGAAAGGCAAAAGATATCGTAAACGTATATGCCTTTTTTGAAGAAAATAATACGGCGTACATCATTATGGAATATATCGATGGCGTCCTTTTAAAAGATTATCTCGAAAAACAGGGAAAAATGGAACCGCAGGTAGCATTGCATATTATTGACCTTATCATCAATGCGGTTAAGAAAATACATAGTAAGGGAATCATTCATCGAGACATCAGCCCAGATAACATTTTTATTTCCAGCGAAGATGCAATCAAAGTCTTTGACTTTGGTGCGGCGCAGTTGAATGACAGCGCCGAAGGAAAAAATTGTGAAAAAGTCATCAAGGTTGGTTATTCGGCACCGGAGCAGTACCGTGACAAGAGCAATCAGGGATTTTATACAGACATCTATTCGGTAGGTGCGATTCTGTATCAGATGCTGACCGGGATCAAGCCAATGGAATCCACCGAACGTGAACATAAAGATACACTCAAATCGCCGCTTGAACTTGGTGTGAAGATCGAGCCAAATGTCGACCGTGCGATCATGGAGGCGATGGCAGTTCAGCCGGAACTTCGTTTCCAAAATATCCAGCAGTTTGAAGATGCTCTTCACAGCAAGCGAATTGCAGAATATCCAAACGTGAAATTAAAGAAAAAGAAACACCGCCGCAACTGGATCATCGGAGCCGTCGCTACGGCAGTGCTGGCACTCGGAGTCGGTTTCGGTCTGATGAATACGGTATTTAAGAGCGAAAATCCGGTATTTGAATCCCAGCTCAGCGAAGGCAAGATCGAAGTCTGGGTGGACAATGCCAGCCAGAAAAAGATATTGACAGATATTGTAAATAATAATTACCACCAGGAAGATGTGAAAGCAAGTGACAGCAGCACCGCAAACTGGTTGAAAGAAAATAAAAAGATAGAAGTTGAAGTGGTGGATGTGTCCGAAGGCGCGCCGGAAGGAACCGATACGGAAACACTGATGCAGACCAAACTCGATCAGGCAAAAGAAGCCGGAACGATGCCGGATATGTTTATCACCGACAATGTCGAAGATCTGAGTAAATACGATCTTATGTCGTATGAAGACAATGTATACAAAGCCGTCGAAGATAAGATGGATGAATATCTGTATCTCTCAGATTACAAAGAATATTACAAGGACATGAATGAGATGCCGACCGGAATCGATTCCTTGTTTGTGTATGGATATGAACTGGACAACGCCGATTATAAACTGTCGAGTAGTCCTTATCTGGATGCCGATGCAAAGAGTGTTTCCATGGAAGACCTCAAAAAAGAAGACGAAAACATGTACCTTATGGTTCCACCGGCAATCCTCGCACCGGCGGCTGTCTTACAGAATGAAGACTGCTTCGATGTGAAACAAGGTTTGATCCGGCCGGACGATACCATGGTTTCCAATATTTACCAGCTGGTGGCAAAGAACGAGACCGCATCCGGGAAAAAGATTATGAAAAACAGTACTGGAATGGATTACGGACTGTATGGAAATACGGTGCTGGCAGGCCGCAGCTTCTGTCAGACCTTAAAGACTGTGATGGACGTAGACAAAAACACCATCAGTAAATATCAGATAAAAGATTATACGATGCAGGTGGCTACGCAACAGGATCGTATGCTGATTCAGTATAAAAATGCATATGCGATTTCCGATGACAGTACAACCAATGAAAAAAATGCCTGTATGCGTCTTTTGTGGACTATCCTTGGAGAAGTCGCACAGGAAAATTATTATGGTGACGACAATGCACCGTTCCCAATCAACGAAAAAGCATTTGAAGCATTTTTTGATTACAATTCCCATCTGACAGCATTTAAAGACATGGTATTGAATAAAGAACCATGTATCATCGTGGGAAGAGGGCAGAAGGCGTTACGCAGTTTCGGTATTCAACTGGAAAATTCCTTCCAGGGAGTGAAGACGCAGGAAGCTGTCAAAGCATACTGTCAAAACTACAGCAGTCAGCAGGAAACACAGTAAGAGTTAAGGGTGATAAAAATGGATCAGATACAACCTACGATATACCAGGAAATGCCGACGGATCTGCGTCGTGCCAGTAAAGTGATCGTACTCGCGGGAAACCAATTCCGGGAGTACGATCTGAATCAGTTTGGAAAAGACCGGATTTATTTTGGGCGCAATGAGGCACAAAATGATATCGTTATTCCAATCGGCACGGTATCCGGTTCTCACGGTAAGATTAAAATACAAAATGGCGACATCTATGTAGCGGATCTCGAAAGCTCCAACGGAACTTACTTTTTCGATGGAACCCAATATGTGAGGATGAAACCGAACAAGTATTACAAAAAGACGCGGAGTGACTGGATCTTCCGAATCGATTCCCGAAAGAAAAACTCCGATCATTCGGCAGTGGTAATATTTACTAATTCGGAGACGCAGGGAGCGTGGCAGTGTATGCCGCTTGATGAGGGATTATCGACGATCGGACGTGCTTCAGACAATACGATTGTAATGAAGCCGCCGAACTTTTCCAGACATCACGCGGGGATCTACCGCCGGGAAAACCATTATATGCTGGTCGATTACAACAGTATGAACGGCGTTTATGTCAATGGCGTGCGGATTCACGGACAGAAGGAAATTCACGAAAAAGATATGATACAGATCGCCGGTTCCCTGTTTCTTTTGAACAATGGAAAACTGATGTATCAGACGACGATCAGCGGAGTTTCTCTGACACTGGAAAATATATGCAAGACTGTCGGACACGGCAGCAGCCGCAAACGAATTTTAAACAATGTCTCCTGTGAGATCGGCAACAATGAATTTGTCGCTATCATCGGAGGTTCCGGTGCCGGAAAGACGACAGTCATGAACGCAATGAGCGGATTTGATTCCGACATTTCCGGAAGGGTGTACTGCAATGGCATCGATCTGCGCCGCAACTTTAATACGTTGAAGAACATGATCGGATTTGTGCCACAGCAGGATATTATTTATGAAAATCTTACCCTGCAGAGGATGTTGTATTACACTGCGAAAATGAAGATGCCTTCGGACACTTCCAAAGCAGAGATTCGGGCACGTATCCATAAAGTGCTGGAAATGGTAGATTTGGTTCAGCACGCAAAAACATATATCCGTAAATTATCGGGTGGACAGAAAAAGAGAGCCAGCATCGCGGTAGAAATGCTCGCCGATCCGGGATTGTTTTTCCTGGATGAACCGACATCCGGACTGGATCCGGACACAGAGCAGAGTTTGATGCACACGCTGGCAAAACTTTCCAAGAGTGAAGGAAAGACGATTATCATGGTAACGCACACGATTCAGAGCATTGATCTGTGTGACAAAGTGATTTTCATGGGACCGGGCGGAAAAATCTGTTACTGCGGACCGCCATCCGAGATAACGAATTATTTTGGCAAAAAGTCACTGGTAGAAGTTTACAATGAACTCGCCGGCAATGTCGACAACTGGAACGGATATTTCCTGCAGAATTACTATATGGAAAAGCAGAATAATCCACCTTCTCAGGCTCCGCATCCAAATGCAGGACTGGAAAAGAAAGGAAAACAGGTTTCTTCGTTCAAACAATGTCTTGTGCTGATCGCGAGGTATTTTGAACTGATTTGGAATGACAAGCAGCGGCTTTTGCTGTTATTTATCCAGCCGATTGCCATCGCTTTTCTTCTGGCAGTGGTTGCGGTGGATGATACATTTATCACGTATGAAGATACGCGGTCAATCATGTTTGCCCTATCGTGTTCGGGCATCTGGATCGGATTGTTTAATGCGATTCAGGAAGTGTGTAAGGAACGCCCGATCCTCAAAAGGGAATACATGGGAAATCTCAGATTGTGGGGATATATCGTATCGAAATACGTAGTGCAGAGTGTGATCTGCTTTTTGCAGGCAACTTTGCTGGTAGCCATTTTCCTGCGGCTGATGAAACATTCGGCAGAAGCCGGATTGTATTTTGCAAAACCGGGTATGGAAATATGGATTACCATGATCCTGACGATATTTGCTTCGGCGTCCATGGGTCTGATCGTTTCGTCGCTTATGAAAAACGGTGACCGCGCGATGGCTGTGGCACCATTTGTACTGATTATCCAGCTTTTATTTTCCGGTGTACTTTTTACACTGGATGGAATGGCGGAACACGTTTCCAAGATTACCGTCAGCCGCTGGGCGATGGAATGTCTCGGAAATATTACCAATCTCAATAAACTGACAAGTCGTTTGTCGCCGGGCGGAGTCCACGAAGTGGAAGACTATTACGTGCGTACGACGACCCACCTCGCCCATACATGGGAGGTGCTGATATTGGTTGCAGTTCTCTGTGGAATTATCAGTATCGTGGTACTCCGAAGTTTAAAGAAAGACCATAGATAATGACAATAAATGGAAAGAAAGGATGAAAAATTATGAAGATAAAAAGAAGAAAAATGTTATCGCTGGTGCTGGTATTGGCACTGGTATTTGCCAATTTTAGTGGAATGGAAGTAAAGGCAGAGGGAGCGGGTGAAACTGGAACAGGGAAAAAATCTCTTGCCGGAGCGAAGATTGAGTTGAATCTTGAGGATGTAGATTTAGAATATGATGGAATTGCTAAGATGCCGTCCGTAAAATCTGTTTCCGTAGAATCTGCTTCCGTGGAAACAGACTGCTATGAGATAGAATATTCTAATAATGTTGTTGCGGGAACAGCTACAGTCACATTAAAAGGAACGGGTGACTATGAAGGTAGCAGTAGTACAACTTTTACAATAAACAAAAGAAAAATTACGATAAAAAATATTCCTGCTAAAGATAAAACTTATGATGGCTCAGATACGGCAGAATTGGATTTTGAGAATGTTACGTTTGATAGACAGCTGATTGCGAATGATGATGTAAAAGTTACGGCAAATGGGAGTTTTGCAAATAAAAATGCTGGAGACAATAAGCGTGTAACAATTAAAAATATTAAACTTACAGGTAATAGAGCTGCAAACTATGAGTTGAATAACAAGTCCCTGAATACAACGGCAAATATTAAAAAACGTCCTCTTGAGATAGCGTGGGATGATTTGTCTGATTTTCAATTTGATGGCAGTCAACATAAAGTTATGGCAAGTATTACAAATAAGATAGAGAACGATGAGGTAGAACTTCAGTATGACAATAATACAGCTAGTGATGTAGGAAATTATACGGCTAAAATTACGAGATTAACTGGTAAAGATGCGGAAAATTATTCTATAGATAGTAGTAGTACGGTTGAAAAAAAATGGAGTATTGGTAAAGCATCAAGAACAGTAGAGATAAAAAATAATCTTGATAAAACCTATGATGGGGTAGCAGTAGAAACGCCAGAAATTGAATCGTCAGCTGGTAAAGGCGAAGAAAATACGGTTGAATATACGTATTTTGATGCTTCCGGTAATCCTTTAGCGAAAGCACCTAAAGATGCTGGAACGTATAAAGTAAAAGTAACTGTTAATTCAAAAAAATATGAAGAAGCATCAATAGAAAAAGAATTTAAAATTAACCCTAAAATGGTAAAAGTTATAGTAGATAATAAAGAAAAGATAGAGGGGAAAGAAGACCCGGAATTTACTTATACAATGGAAGGAGATGTGGTGCAAGGCGATAGTTTGGGAATTACATTAACGCGTGATGAAGGAGAGAAGGCTGGTATATATACAATTCATGCAACGTTAAGTAATAAGAATTATGAAGCTGAAATTACAGAGGGAGTGTTTACAATAAAGCCAAGTGACAAACCAACACCCGGGCCAAGTGGAGAGCCAACGACCCCACCTACCACTCCACCTACAGAACAGCCGACTGCAAGTCCAAGTGTAACTCCTACCCTTGCTCCTACACCAGCACCAACGGTTGCTCCGGATATGAAAATTTCACAGTCGCCGGTAGACGCAGAGGGAGAGTATTTTGTACCAGTCGGCAAAGAGGTAGAATTGCAGATTACAGTAGAAAATGCAGACAAAGCCAACCTTGAATACCAGTGGTATTGTGATGGTAAAAAGGTCGATGGAAATAGCGATAAATTTATTGTTAAATTAAAGAAAAAAGGAACTGTAATTTACACTTGTGATATCTATAATAAAGTGACAAAAGAGACGAAAAAAGAGGCCGGTTCATGGAAAGTAACAGGCTATAAAGAGAAAGTTTCAATCACTATTAAAAAGACGAAAAAGATAAACGATATCCTTGGAAAGAATGTATCTTTAAGTGAAATCAAGGTACCAAAGAGTGTGAAGAAAGCATTAACGGTAAATGTAAAAAAAGGAACAATTAAGATGAAAAAATACTGTAAAAATGCAAAAGTTACATTGGTTACAAAAGATGGACAGAGCATAAGTATTACAGTAACGACAGCATATCCAAAACCGGTTTTGAAGGTGAAAAAGGGGGCGTTGAAAACTTATACTACAGGTACTTATAGAAGTTTTTCCTTTAAAAAATATAATATAAAAGGTGCTAAAAAAGTTGTTTTACAATATTCAAAAAATAAGAAAAAAGGATATAAAAGCACAACATTAAAGACCGTTAGTATTAGGAAGAATACGTCATTTTATATAAGAATTGCTGTTTATTATGTCAAGGGAAAGTCAACATATTCAGAACCAGTTAAAATTAAAGGTTAGGAGGAAAACCGATGAAATTATGTTTAGGATGTATGGAACAGATGGAAGATTCTGTTACTACATGTCCACATTGTGGATTTAATGAAGCGACATTTACACAAGAATCCTATTATCTTACTCCGGGTACGATTGTTGGAGGAAAATATATCCTCGGAAAAGTAGTAAAATACGGAGGATATACGGTTACTTATATCGGTATGGATGCGGAGAAAAATCAGAAAGTGATGATTAAAGAGTATCTTCCGAGTGAATTTTCGACACGTTCCGCAGGAGAAAAAGAAGTGACGATTTATTCGGGAGACGCGTTGGAATTATTTAATCAGGGACTGACAACCTTTTTAAATGAGGCAAACCGCATCCAGCATTTGGAAAATCCAAAAGGTATTGCGAAAGTGTATGATTGTGTGGCGGAAAATGATACCGGTTATGTGATTTCAGAGTATGTCGAAGGACAGACTTTGAAAGAAATGATGGAGAGCAAAGGGAAATTTAGCTGGCAGGAAGCAAAAGACTTTGTCTCCCAGATTTTGGAAGGGTTAAGTCTGGTTCATCCGATGGATATTATTCATTGTGACATTTCTCCGGATACCATTATGCTTACCAAGGAAGGAGAAGTGAAACTTCTTGACTTTGGTTCCACTCGTTATGTGACGACGGCAAACTCATCCAGTCTTGCAATTATTTTGAAACAGGGTTTTGCGCCGGAAGAGCAGTACCGCAGTCAGGGAGTACGTGGACCGTGGACAGATGTTTATGCCTTAGGGGCAGTAATGTATTACATGGTTACGGGAACAGTTCCGCTTGAGTCTGTAGATCGTGCGCTTTTAGATGAATTAAAAGAGCCATCCAAATTAGGAATTTCGATTCCTCAGAATGTGGAAAATGCGATGATGAATGCATTAAACATTTATCAAAAAGACCGTACAGCATCCGCAGAAGCGTTCTTACGCGAATTGAATAGTGCAGAAGTAAAGCGTATTCAGGTAAAACAAAAACGCCGTGAGACAGGAAAATTCCCAGTGTGGGCAAAAGTGCTGGTAGCCGGTCTTTTGTGTGTCGTAGTGGCAGGCGGTGTCGTTGTTTTCCGTACACAGTCCCAAAAGGAGCAACAGCAGAGCGAGATGGGACAAGGTGGAAAGGTATTGCCATATATGAAGAATATTATTGGAAAAACACCGGAAGAAGCAGAAGAGATTTTTGTAAAGGAAAAATCTTATAAAGGTTTGGATCTTTCTCTTCAAAAGAGCAATGACGTAGACTTTATCTTTACCCAGGATTATGTAGGAAAGATTGCATCTCAAAGTGTAGAGGAACGCGAAAAATTGTCAAAAGGAACTAGTGTCAAATATGTCCTTGGAGATAATACCCGTATTCATTATTCAGATATTAATGAATATAAAGATGCCAGAGCTCTTCTTGATGCAATGAAGATTTCTGACAAAGGAGAAGAGATTACGGATCAAGCACAGGCACAGGGAAAACCTTACGGAAGTCTGGCAAAGATCCGGATGAAAGATGGCAGTGAACTTACGGATATGAAGGACACAAATAAGCAGTCTCAGGTAATAGAGATAGCGAAGATTGATAAAGTTCTTTATTATGCGTGTGATTTCTTCTATACGAAAGAAATCGGGAATCAGGTAGGACGTCCGATTTCCAAAGTTACGATGAACATGTACAAAAAAGATAAAAATGAAAAACGGAAACTGACCAAAAAGGCGCAGAGTGTAGAGGGAGCAAGTTTTGTAGACGATAGTTATTATACATTTGAAACTGGTGGTAATTATGTACCGGGAGTGGTTACCCGTCAGACACAAAATAGTGGTAAGTTTGATGCTTCCAGTTACAGTGGTGTTTTGTTTAAGGTAATTCACGAAAATGGAAATTTGTCTTCGATGATTGGTAAAACAGGAAATGAGGTTTCCGCAAAGATTCGTGAAATTATGGGTAACAAAAATATTACGATTCGATGTGAAGATAAGACCGCACCCGTAACCGGGGTTACAATCAAACAGAATGAAAATGTAGTGAAAGTATTTAGTTCGAATGATGCGAACTTGGAATTTACAATTCGGGTAGAGAAAAAGGTAGTGACACCGGCACCGACACCAGTGCCAACATCAGCACCGACATCGCCACAGTCAAATCCAGGAAAAAACGGACCAAGCGATAGGATTAATTAAACACCCACCCCCAAGGAGGAAAACAATATGCGATTATGTTATCATTGCATGCATCAAATAGAAGATGAAAAAGTACATACTTGCCCGGCGTGCGGAAAACCACTGAAAGTACGGCAGGAGAATGCATCGGAAATGCTTCCTCCGGGGACTGTATTAAAGGGCAAATTCCTGATTGGTTATTCGATTGGTTTTGGTGGTTTTGGTATCACTTACATCGGATGGGATCAGGTATTGCAGCGAAAAGTAGCGATTAAAGAATTTTATCCAAGACAGATCACGGAGAGAAATCAGGACGGCGTGACGGTAACCGTAACGGATGAGGGGATGAAGAACCGATTCCGGGCGGGATTGCAGTCATTCTTGCAGGAGGCGCGGAGTCTCGCGTCTCTGCAGGACACTGTCAAAGGTGTGGTTTCTATTTACAGTTATTTTGAAGCAAATGGAACCGGTTACATCGTCATGGAATATCTCGAAGGAATGGATGTAAAAAACATCTTGAAAAAGAGCGGTGGTACGCGGGAGTACGAGTGGTGCCGCCAGGTGATTTTGACAGTGTTACATACACTCCGTGATGTACATCGTCAGGGAATCCTGCATCGTGATATTGCCCCAGACAACGTATTTATCACAAACGAAGGTGTAATTAAATTGATTGATTTCGGAGCAGCGAAACACACTTCCGATTTGATCAATACACGGTCGGATATCGTTTTGAAAGTTGGCTATGCACCGATTGAGCAGTATTCAAAGACTGCCAAGCAGGGACCATATACCGATCTGTATGCAGTTGCAGCCTTGTTTTATCGTATGCTGACAGGCAAGAAACCGGCTCCGGCAAATGAACGTGTCAATGAAGATACACTCGTGCCGCCATCTACCCTTGGTGTGTCAATTCCGGAGCAGGCAGAGATGGCGATTATGGTCTGCTTAAACATTTATCCGGAACATCGTTTGCAAAATGCAAGCGATTTCATGGAGGCGCTTGATGGCATTGGATTTGAACCCAAATACGAACCGGATTGGATTCTTCCGTATCAGCTCATGATTGAAAAGAAGGAAAGCAAGTTTACAAAACTGTCGGCTCCGGTCAAAGGATTGATTCTATTTGGCGTACTTTTGATCATTGCAGGTGGCGTATTTGCTGCCAGCAGAGTATTGACAAATAAAGACAGTGTCGAGGTTGGAGAGACATCTACTAGTTTTATGCCAGACTGTGTAGGGAAGTCGAGCGAAGAGGCGATTGCAAGCCTTCAGGAAGCAGGCATTCCATTTAATGAAAAACTTACCTATGAGTATAATCCGGACACGGAAAAAGGAAAAGTTATATCGCAGAATATACGGGCAGGTGTTATTGTACAGGAAGAAGATGTCGTGAACTTAACGGTAAGTGGTGGCGACAGCACATTCACGATGCCGGATTTATCGACAATGTCACGAGATGATGTGAAAAATTTTTTTGAAAGCAAAGGAGTTCCTGTTACGCTGGAAGATACTTTTTCAGAAGAAGTTCCGAAGGATCAGATGGTCTTGCAGTCGATGGCAGCAGGCGAAGATTATACGATTGGCGATGCATCGATGCCGGCAATCACGGCAGCTTATTCACTTGGCAAAAAAAGTGATTACGATGTAAAGATGCCGAACCTCAAAAATTTGTCGGTAAAAGAGGCAAAGAAGAACCTGCAGGATGCCGGACTTACGTTAGAAGTCAGCGTGGAAAAAGATTCGGACTATAACAAAGTGAAAAAAGGAAAAGTCTGCGATCAATCGATTCCGGCCGGCGAAAAGGTGAACACGATTGAAAATAAAGGCGATGAAGTAGTGCTTTACACCAGCATCGGTCCAAAGCCAACGCCAAAGCCGACACCAAAGCCAGTGGTGACATCGAGACCATCATCAAATGCTAGTTCTGCAGGAAAGTCCCAAAGTGGTGATAGTCAGTTTTCAGCGATAAATGGTTCTGGTAGCAAAAGAAGTAGTTCGGCGAGTTTTGATACAATAATAAATTAGAGAAAGTGGTGAATAACATGGCGAAAAAGTTTATAGATCCCAATAAACTTTGTATGGGCTGCATGACGGAATTGGCAGACCCGTCGAAGCCGTGTCCGCATTGTGGATTTTGGCTGCCAAAATATCAAAAGCCGGCAAACAGTCTTCCGCCGATGGAGATATTAAATGGAAAATATTTGGTCGGAAAAGTGATCGGTGTAGGTGGATTTGGAATTACTTATATCGGATGGAATTTATTCCTCTGTACCAAAGTTTGTATCAAAGAATATTTTCCGAAAGGAGTCGCATTCCGGCCGGAAAATCATACGGGCTCGCATTCCTATGGATATACACAGTATAGTGTGGATGTATATACAGAACACAAAGACAAGTCAATGACAGCTTACATGGGCGGTTTGAAAACATACATAAAGGAAGCGGAAAATCTGGCTAAGTTTTACACGATGCCGGGAATTGTGTCGGTAAGAGATTTCTTTTACGGAAATCGGACGGCCTACATTGTGATGGAATATCTGCAGGGAATTACATTGAAGCAGTATGCGCGAAATTCAGGCGGGAAATTGAAACCGGAGCTGCTGTTTTCGGTGTTGCGGGATGTGTTTAGTGCGATGAATACGGTTCACAAAAGCGGAATCATTCATAGAGATATCAGCCCGGACAATATTATGATTGATAACCGGTACAATGCAAAAGTCATTGATTTTGGAGCGGCGCGCGATTATCACACGAGTGAAGATAAATCTGTTTTGCTGAAACATGGATATGCGCCGGTCGAGCAGTACGACCGCAATGGCGAACTGGGACCGTGGACAGACATTTACAGTTTGGCGGCGACCATTTATTATCTGCTCAGTGGGATTAAGATTCAGCGGTCGATCGAGCGGCAGACAAACGATCAGGTACAATTGCTTCAGGTGATCGGGGTGCCTGTCACCGAAGAGCAGGATCTGGCGATAAAGAAGGCGTTGAGCATTGACAAAAAAGATCGTTTCCAGACTATGGCAGAATTTTATCAGGCATTGTATGGCGAGGCGTTGCCGGGAGAGCAGAAAAAACCGGAAGCACAGAAAATGCAGGCAACACAAAAAACGCCGGAAGGGCAGCCAAATGCAGGTGTGCCGGGAGCATTTGGTCACAAGCAAAAACCGGTGGGAAATGCGATCGACGTAGCACAAAAATACATAGCAGAACACGGAGAGCATACAGATGGTAACAGCGGAATTAACGGATAATCCCTGGATTAAAGGGGGAAAGATCGGCCGTCGTTATACCCTTTCGCAGATGGTTCTGGCAAAACCGGAACAAGTGATCTGGAAGGCGGCGGATGAAAAATTAAATATAGAATGTTTTATTCTGTACGCCGTTTCGGCTTCGCGGAGCGAACTCCGGGAGATTGCATGGAACATGATATGTCACGAATCCGAGCCGGGATGTCCCATCGTTCATGGGATGTACCGGGCAGCAGGAAGAGATGTTGTCATTTTTTCCCGTGGAGATTCAAAAGATATGGGAAGCGGCATAGAGAAATGGCTTACACCACTCAAACAGAAGCCGGAGGCCATCGAAAAGATCGCAAGTTCTCTGCGGCCGGAACTCGAAAAACGGATTTTGCCGGCAGGTTCGATATTGAACCGCCGTTATGAAATCGTCGCCCCACTGGGAATCGGTGGTTTTGGAGTGACCTATCTGTGCATCGACCGTATTTTACTGCGGAATGTAGCGATAAAAGAGTATTTTCCGGAAAGTTATGCGGTGCGGGAAGGCAAATTTGTTTCGGTTGCTTCCACTCAGGCATTGGAGGCTTTCCGAGGGGGATATCGAATGTTCTGGCAGGAAATTCTGCTGACGGTTCGCATGAATGCACAGAAAAATCTGCCGACGGTGTACGATGTTTTTGAAGAAAACGACACTGCGTACATGGTAATGCGGTACGAAGAGGGAGAAAGTGTCGGCCGCGAATATCGTGCAAGGAGTTATATCGCCTATACGCCAAAGAGGATGTGTGAATTGATTCTGCCGATGTTAGACGGACTGCAGTATCTTCATCAGTATCATGTATTACACTGCGACATCTCGCCGGCCAATATCATTCACAGAAAAGATGGCGAGATTGTACTGATTGATTTTGGTTCGGCAGTGGATCAGATGGATAAAAATGCACTGTATAATGTAGCAGTATTAAAGAAAGATTTTGCGGCTCCGGAGCAGTTTATCAATGCAAAAGCCGGATATAAGGTAAAAAAAATCGGTCCTTGGACAGACATTTATGCGGTAGGAGCGACGATGTTTTATCTTCTCACAGGCGAGAAAGCAGCAGATGCATTGACGTGCATGGAGAAAAAAGAAAAGCTGCAGCTACCGAAAGAATTCGATGGAAAGTTGAAAAAAGGATGGCTTAAACTGATCCGGCAATGTATGGAGATTGAGCCGGAAAAAAGGATTTCTTCGGTAGAAGACGTAAAGAAACAGATGCAGAAACTTTTAAAAAAGGAAAAGTAGGAGGTAGTAGAGATGAAAAAACGAGGATTACGATTGTGGCAGTTTATCATGCTGCTCATACCGCTGGTGGCATTACCGGTTATCATGTGTTTTCCATTTTATTCTTTGAATAAAAATGTAGCCAAAGACACGATGCAGGATGTGGTGCAGAGCATAAAGGAAGATTTGCAGGACAGTTCTTCCGAGTACAAAGACCAGTTATTGGATTCCTTTGACGAAAACCTGAGTACGGATAAGTTAGAGGAAGCATTGGATAATTCGTTAAATGGCATGGACTACGACGAGCTGCTGCGACAGAGTGAAAAAGTATGGGGAGTCAATCTTTCTTCCGTCTCCGGCTGGAATCTGCTAAATCTGAAAGTGGATTTTTCCGTGGATAAACTGCTGGATCTGTTGAATGAAGATGGAAATTCGGATTCATTGACCCAGTTTATCGTCAATTCCGTCGCGTCATCAATTGAAGATAAAATGAATGATGCGGTTAATTCGGCACTTTTTCCGGCGCGGCTTATCACATTAATTATGTTTTTGGTGTGCATCGTGATGATCGTATTGCTTGTACTCAGTTACATCCTGAAGTGGAATAAATTTATCGTGACACCGGGAATTGCATTTTACGGCGGCATAGAGATTTATTTTGCCACGCTGGCGATGTGGAGTGTCCCGGGAAGTATCGGAACATCGGTAAGTAAGGGATTTAATGGGGCATTGGAAGATTTTTCTGATCTGATTTCAAGCTTTACCGGAGAATCGAATTTGTTCAATCCGGATGATTATACGAAGTATGGTGATATCGTCGGTAAATTTGTCGGAAAGGTTGTAATGTATTATTACAAAAATATGGTTTCTGTCGGTTTTTGGCTGTTATTTATCGTCGGTATTCTTACGGTTGTGACGGCTGCTGTGGCGATGATATTTTGCAATGGCGCAAAGCAGAAGAGATCGATAAATGTCTGGGATGGCCCGATGCACGTTCCGGGAATTACAGGCATCAAAGGAATGTATGCAGGTGCAGACATTGCCCTTGAAAATACAGCGATTTCGGTCGGCCGGAGTCCTCAGCTGTGCCAGATCGTGGTAGAGGATCCGCAGGTAAATGACAGAGAGTTTACGGTATATTACAATGTTGTAAATCAGGAATATATCGTCGACTGGAATGTGCGAAATGGCTGGTTTGAAAAAATTCTTCCGCCGGGTTCGCCATCGAATTATGAAATCAATGAACTGCAGCCGGGGATGACATATCAGTTAAAGCCGGGAAGCCGAATTATGATCGCAGGCGGCAGGGAAGGATTTTTATTAAAGTAACAAGGGAGGCAAAGGGATGATTCACATTGGAATTTGCGATGATGAAAAAGGCATGCAGAAGCAGATTTACGATATCGTACAGCATGAACTTTTCAAATACGACGATGCGGAATATACATATTATTCTTCCGGAAAGGAAGTAATTGAGGCAATCGAGGCGGACAATTTCTTTTGTGACCTGCTTCTTTTGGACATCAATATGCCGAAGACGGATGGATTAAGTACAGCCAAATACATTCGGGAGTGTCAGGTGGATGTGGATATTATCTTTGTAACCGTATCGCAGGAACATGTCTTTGACGGCTATACATTTCAGGCATTTTCCTATCTGCTCAAACCGATTGACCGCAGGCGTTTGTCGGATGAGATCAATCGCTATATGCTGCAGAAAACGAAACATGCGGAATGTCTGCACATTACGATAAATGGTAGAAAAGAGCAGGTTTTTTTGGACCGCGTGGTCTATTTTTCCGGCGAGGGAAGAAAGGTTTTGATTCATCAGCGGGGCAAAGAAGAAGTCGCCTTTTACGGAAAAATAAGCGATGTGGCAGAAGTGCTGAAAGAGTGCCATTTTATACGCTGCCATCAAAGTTATTTATTGAATCAGCGGTTCATAAAAAATTATTCCAAGACAGAGATTGAGTTGTCAAATGGAGAATGTATCCCGGTCAGCCGTAAGTATGTCAGTACGATAGAAGAATTGAAGAAGAAAGGGGAGTCGGTATGAGTGATTTTACTTATGAAAATGATGTGAGCACGATGTCCGTGACAAGAAGTCTGGCGATGTCATCTGCGCCGGCGGGCGGTCTTGTTTGTATCGGTGGAGCGCAGATTGGGACGATGATTACATTGCTTTCGGACAAAACGGTTTACGTAGGAAGAGATGCGACAAGATGTCAGCATGTGATAACAGATGCAAAGGTAAGCCGGGTTCATTGCAGCTTTACCTATGTCGGAACGATCAATCAGTACCGTGTCGTGGATCAGTCGAAAAACGGAACATTTTTGGAAAGCGGGGAACGCCTGGTAGCAGGTCAGGAGTATTATCTGAAACCGATGACCAAATTGTATATAGCAAATGAAAACAATGTTTATCAATTAAGATGAAAAAAACATATCATGCAAGGAGGAGATGCAAATGAGATTTTGTACATCATGTGGAACACAATTACAAGACGGCGCACAAGTGTGCCCGAATTGTGGACAAAGAGTAGTTGGAGTAAATCCGAATCCGATGGGCGGAGGCCAGCCTGTAATGGGCGGTCAACCTGGGATGAATGGCCAGCCTGGAATGGGAGTTCAACTGGGAATGTATGCGAGAACACGGTCGAGAATTGACAATATTTTTTCGTCGTTGGTTTACGATAAGACGACGGGAAGTATAATGGAGTTTTCGCTGTGGTGTAGTGTTTGTCTGGGGGTGCTGCTGTTATTTTTGGCAACCATTTTGACCGGGGATAAGGAAGTTTTATCGAGATATACGGATGGCTTTCGCTTGCTGTGGCTCTTTACGATGTTGTTTTCCATCGGACTTGGAGTGACTATGGTATTTCGTAAACTCAAACCGATTATGTTGTTTGGTGCGGAGATTGTGCTGCAGCTGATTATGTTAATTCCATATTACTGTACTGTAGTTGGAAGAATGGATCATTTTTCAGCTGATGTTCCGGGATTGGTAATAGCAATATTTATATTAGAGATATTGACTATATTAGGAGTGGTAACTTGTAGCAGCATTCATTTTTTCTCAAATATAAATCTCGGAAAAATTATTGCAATTTTAAGTATTGTATATAGTGGATTGCTATTATTGCTTATGATGTTTATGTACCTTCTGCCCTATGTAGAAGTGGGAGATCGAAAATATCATTTATATGATAACAGATCAGGATTGAGTGGCTGGGCCGGCAGCTGTTTCTGGCTGGGAAGCATCGCATTCCTGCTTATCAGCGCAGCAATTACCGTATACACAGTGATGTTCTTTGGGGGAGTTATTGACAATCGTAAAAATAAAATTTATGTTTTGTCCGGCGGTATATCAGGACCAAATTCTCAGAGAATGCCGGCGATTCAGTGCGTCCAGGGAAGTTATCCGGGACAGGTATTTAATCTGCAGAACGTAGAATTTTCTATGGGTTCCCAGCAGGGAGTAAATCTTGTGATTCCGGATACGCACGTCAGCCGAACACATTGCACGGTGCGCTTTAACTTTAGCAATGGAATGTATGAAGTAAGAGATCTGTCGACAAATGGAGTGTATCTGCTGAACGGAGTTCGTCTGCAAAAAGGGGTGTATACGCCACTTCAGCGTGGTACGATCTTCTGCCTGGGAAGTGTAAATCAGCAGTTCAGATTGCTGTAGAAAAGAGGAATTATGCGTTATTGTAAAAATTGTGGTGCCGCCGTGGACGATGCATATTCTTTCTGTGCAAACTGCGGAGCACCGATGACAAACAATAAAATAACGGCTTCAAATGCTAGAAATTTAAGCCGGTCCGGGATGGAAACTCCGCCAAAACGGTCCAAAGGCGCGGTAATTGCGGCCTGTGTTTCCAGTGGAGTAGTGGTCATTATTATGATCGCATTGGTAATATTTGTATTTTCTTCGAACAACCGCAGCAGGCGGCACTCTTCGAAGGACGACGATAAGGCGCAGGAGACAGAGGCTCCGGAGGTTAATGTGCCGGGAGAATTGAAATTTACGGCGCAATCCTATGAGATCGAAGTCAATCAGGAAACGGACATGTCAAAATATCTGACCTGTCAGGGGATTGATCCGGCCAATGTAGTGTGGTCGGCAAATTCCGATCAGGTTATCGTAGGGAGCAATGGCCGAGTTGTTATCAATGATTACAGCGTCAATAGTGTACTTACGGCGACAGACAAAGACGATCCTTCGATTACGACAAATTGTGCTGTCGCGACGCGGTCTTCTCAGGATGATCTGGTATACCGTGTACAGGGATTAAATGGAGCTCACAAAGAAGATGTGACTTCGGATCAGGGCGTTGTCTCGGTCGCTTCGACGGCGGCAGATGATTATAATATCGATCTGACCCCGCAAAATAAGCAGCCGGCCAAACGGAGCAAAAAATACAAATGGGATAGGAAATTATTTTACACACTGGAAGATGTTTCACAGGAAAGTGACAAGGATGGAAAAATTAATTCCTATCGGATTGAAAAGAAGCAGTTTAAAAATGCAAAAACCGGCAATCAGATGGAGTACGAGATTTACCATAATCCAGAAACGGATGTGCTCAATAAGATCGTAAGCATCGAACATATGGATAAGATTCTGGAAATCACGGAGTATTATTTTACGGATAAAGGTGCTGTCAATTTTGTATTTGTGCACAAGGATGTCAATTATGTTCCGGACTATGCACAGATTAGCAAAAAGGGCGAGCGATATCTTTTTCATAAAGATACCCTGGTAAACTGGCGTGTGGTAGATGACAGCGGCGAGCACAATTATTGCTACGGAAATACCGAGAAGAAGGCACTTAGTGGACATGCGGGCATCAAAGAATATGCCAAATGCAGCAAAGAACGCCAGAATCGATTTGATGAAAAAGAGATTCAGGTACTCAATGCCGCTTACAACACATTGAATAAAGTGACAAGTTCCGAAGGTGTCAGTTCCATCCGCGGTTATGTAAATGACCAGAATGGCGATGCGATGGATCAAGCATCGGTAAAATTGCAGTCGACAGATTCCGGCTCGGAAGTGTTTCAGGGAAACACGAACGAGGAAGGATATTATGAAATTTATGTTCCGGCGCGCAAAATGAGTTATGAAATTTCATTTGAAAAAGAGTCCTATATGCCGGAAACATTGTACCATATCGATTCGGACACAGACCAGATCGGAATCTATCAGGAGACGATTTCGATGGCACAGCAGAATGAAAATGAATACGATTGTTATTTATCTTTTTACGATGCGTTGAACCGTGATTCGGATGGTTATGGCATGGAACAATTGGAAAATGTAGATGTTAAGATCCGCAAAGGAGCTAATAATACTGATGGGGAAACAGTATACGAGATGGAGCATATCGATTATTCGTGTACGGTAAATCTGCAGCCGGGAATGTATACGATTGAGATGACCCGCAACCAATACATGATTACGTATTCTTCGATTTTTGTGTCGCCTGTGAGTGAGAATAATATTGATATTTATGCGACACCGAAATTGGGAAAAGATGAGCTCCGAGTCGTACTTACCTGGGGAGATACCCCGCGGGATCTGGATTCACATCTCTTTGTGCCGGCATCCTCCGAAGAAGATTATCATATTTGCTACTATAAGATGTCAAACAGTGATTATTCGACGGCTCTTGACGTTGATGATACCGATGGATACGGACCGGAAACGACTTCTATCTACAAGTTAAAACGCGGTCAGTATAAATTCTACGTGGCAGATTTTACCAATTGTTGCCAAAATCAGGAAGAGAGTTACGAGATGTCAAATTCCAATGCGACCGTGCGTGTGTATGGGAAAAAGGGATTGCTGCAGACATTCTTTGTACCGACCAATCGCCCGGGAGTGATCTGGGAAGTATTTGAAATTCGCGATGGCAATGTCATCCCGACTCAGCGTTATTATGATGCGATTGGAAACAAGACCTGGTGGTCCAGTGCAAAATAAGACGGGCGATACCTATACAAGGAGGGAAAGAAATGAAAAAAAAAATCATAGTGGCAGTTCTTGTGTGCGGTGCATGTTTTGCACTGTGCAGCTGCGGAAAGAACAAAGCTACGACGTTTACAACAGACGATATCGACACATTTGTTAATTCCGTAAATGGAAATAGCAGTTCGACGGATTCTTCCGATTCGGATAATTACGACGATGACAGTGATCTCTATGATTCGGATGGTTATGGGGATTATAATTCGGAGGATTCCTCGGCATGGGGGTTCTAAAAATAACAAAAAACAGGTTCTTTTTTACATATTTCAAAAACACCTGATTTTCTTGTTACAATAATGAAGAAAGAGGTGGAAAAAATGCAAAAAGGAACAGGGTTTTACAAGTTTGTGTCTGTTTGCTATTTCATATTAGCAGCTATATTTTCGGTGTGTTTTGCCGCCGCCGCATTAGCCTGGATTTTACTTATCATAGCATCTGGAATGCTGGAAGGCGGCATGACATTTGTGATAAATGGTGGATGTATTATGGTTCTTTCGATTCTGATGGGAATCCTAATGCTTCATATTCACGCCGGCTGCATTTTGTGGGATTTGGAAAAAAGAGATAAAGTGGTCTACACCTTCCATCAGATAACGGCGGTATTGCTTACCTTTACCAAGTTATGTATCGGAATCGTGGGACAATATCTCTTATCCAAATATCTTTTTCTTTGGATATTGTATGACTTGTTTATGCTGGCAACATCGATTCTCGGCATTGTGGCATTTAGCAGGATCAAGAAAATTACAAATTTTGTAAAAACAGAAAGCGAAATGCTGCAGACGACCCGCGAAAAGGACGTAAAAGATAATGTTCTTGTCCGGCAGATCGAACAGGCATTGGATCAGAAAAATGAGATGCCGTTACCGCAGGGAAAAAGAATCGGACTTCTGGCAATTGAGGGTGATTATCGAGGAAATTTTTTCCCGATGTTTCCTTGTGAAAAGTTGGTTCTCGGCACGAGTTTACAAGCAAGTAACATTCTATTTCATGATCCGAAGATAAGCAGACAGCATTGCATGGTGGAATACATACCGGAACAAAAAATGTATTATATTACAGATTGTTCTACCAACGGAACATTTCTCAATGACGGCAGACGGATCCCGGAAAATACTCCGTATCCCTGCGCTCCATTGACAAGATTTTACTTTGGAACGAACCGTCAGATGTTTGAATTGGTATGATAATAAATTAAAAAAATGGAGGATAAAGTTATGGAACAAAAAAAGACAATGAACTTATGGCAAATGATTGCACTTGTCGTATTGCTGGCAGGGGTTACGATTAGTATGTTTTTCCCTGTGTTAAATCCGACAGGGCAAAAGATGGTAAGCAGCTTTGAAACTTTCTCACAAAATCATGAAGAAGATGAGAAGATAGGCGGAGCTTGTAAAGCTTACTTGAAGAAGATAGAGGATGATAGTAAGAGGGAAGATCAGGAAGTTGATTGCGATAAGTTTTTGGATGACTTAGAGGGAAAAGATGATAGTCTGACAGATGATGAAAATAAGCAGAGAAAAGATGCTTTGCTTTTTCCGGCAAATGGAATTGAGTTTCTGAATAAGAGTTTTATCTTGGATAGTGGAAGGGATAAGATTAAAAACTATCAGGATAAAAAAGATGATGAACTGGAAAAGCATGAAAAGGCATATTTATCCATATATAATACCTATAATACATCTCGTGCAGTACTGGGATTTGTATATTTTGTTCCATTGGTTCTTATTGTTTTGGTAATCTTATCCTTTTGCTTAAAATGGAATAAAATGATTGCAGCTATTGTGAGTGGAATTGTTTCTTTAATAGGTGCAGCAGTAGCAGCCGGTTTATATTTTATGGCACCGAAATTAGTGTCTGTGGAAGAGGATTCTGTCAACACTATTGTACATAACTTTATTACTCAGAAAGATGTTTTTGATCTGGGATCCAATTATAAAGATTTTTCATCAGAACTTTTATCCACATTATGGAATGCGATGCGTGGAAATGGACTCTTAATTACAGCAGTAATTTTTCTCCTTGTTTTGGTAATGGCAATTATTACTATGGCAGTAGGAAATAGTCAGCAGGAAGTACAGTTTGAAGAGCAGAGACAGGAGTATAAGCAAAATATAAATGGTTATAAGGATCAGGGAAACCTTGGAGGATTTAACAATATTTCAGGTGCTGATATCCAGGGTGGCAACAATGGATTTGGAGGTTTCCAGGGTGCTGGAGGCTTCAATGGCACAATTTCAAATGAAAATAATGGATTTGGTTCAAGTCCGTTTGTAGTCGAAAAACAAAAAAAGAAAGAGCCAATTGTTCCGCAGCCTCCGGTTAAGAAACTGGGTCGTGTACGATGCATTGAAGGTAATTCCAATGTACCGGGGTATAAGTTCCCGGAGGAAAACAAGATTATTGTAGGGGCGAATCCGACGAGATGTCAGATAGTAATCAATGGTGCGCCACACGTAAGTAATATTCACTGCAGTATCCGTTACAATGCACAGAGAGATACTTACATTGTAAAAGATCATTCGTCTAACGGAACTTTTGTCAATGGGGCAAGACTGCCGAAAGATCAGGCGATGGAATATCCGGCAGGAACGATTTTGTCATTGGCGGATGGCAGTAATAAACTTCGTTTAGGAGACTGATTTAAACAAAATAACAATTTTAGAGGAGGCAGAAAATATGCAGAAAAAGATAATGACTTTATGGCAAATGATTATACTGGTGGTACTGCTGGCAGCAGTTACCATTAGTATGTTCTTCCCGGTATTAAATCCTACAGGGAAAAAGATGGTTAAGTATATGGAACCATTCATGGAAAAGTATCAGGATGATGAGGAATTTGGCAAGGAATGTAAAGAGGGCTTAAAGAAAATTGATGATGAGAAAGAACGCCAAAAAATAATTGAGAGTTTTGACGATGAAATTAAGGATATTAAGGACATTAGTTTTCCGATAAGTGGAATACAGTTTATAACTGGAAGTTTTTGGTCAGGTGAGGTAATAACTGAAATCGGTGATTTACAAGAGAAAAATGAAGATGAATTATCTGACGATGAAAAAGAGGCATTAGATTTATATGAAAAATATAATACAAAATATAATGCTTTGAGAGTTGTAATGACAATTGTTTACTTTACGCCGCTGATATTTATCGCATTATATATACTGGCGTTCTGCCTGCGCTGGAATAAAAATATAATGGCCATTATCGGCCTATGTTTTTCAGTAATAGGATTGGGAATAACAGCAATATTCTATTTCTTTGTACCATATTTCATAAAAAATAGCATTGTAGATAAAATGGGAAGTGATTATGAACATGTTGCGTTAGATGCGGCAAAAATGGTTTGGAAAGTTTTCCGTGGAGGTGGTCTTCTTACCACATTTATATTGTTCCTTCTTATCCTTGTGATGGCTATTGTTACTATGACAGTAGGTACTTCTTATCCAGTACCGGCACCGGAACCATATCCGGTACCAGACCCAACGCCAATGCCAATGCCGATACCGGATCCAATACCGATGCCAGACCCAATGCCGGTGCCGGCACCAAAACCAATACCGGTACCGGAACCGATTCCACAGCCGCCGGTTCAGCAATTAGGTCGTGTACGATGCATTGAAGGAAATGCCAATGTACCGGGGTATAAGTTCCCGGAGGAAAACAAGATCATTGTAGGAGCGAATCCGACAAGATGTCAGATAGTAATCAATGGTGCGCCACATGTAAGTAATATTCACTGCAGTATCCGCTACAATGCACAGAAAAATACTTACATTGTAAAAGATCATTCGTCTAACGGAACCTTTGTCAATGGGGCAAGACTTCCGAAAGATCAGGCGATGGAGTATCCGGCAGGAACGATTTTGTCACTGGCGGATGGCAGCAATAAACTTCGTCTGGGAGATTGATAATACAATTTAATAATTCAAAAATAACATAATACAAGTTAGTTTTGACATTTTTTCCTCAAGCAGATCCTTCTTTGGTATGCTGGATACAGAAACAAAGTAGAAAGTTTATCAAAGGAGGATTCTATTATGAAAGCGAAAATTCAAAAAATAATGATGGTACTTGTAGTTATGTTTTTTTCCGTTTTAGGAATGCAGGTAAGCGCAAATGCCACAAGCATTGTGGATCTGCAGAATAAATTTCCAAACGGAGCATATTGGAATCATGTTGTCCGAAGTGGACACAGATATTCCGGCTATAACGATGTTGGTGGATGCAACAATCCGGACGGCTATACCTGGACGCCATGTAATACACATAACGGAAATGTAGGTGTCGGAGGGTATGATTGCAATTCCTTTAGCGGCGGTATGCAGTGTAATGGATTTGCAAAAAAACTGGGATATGATCTTTATGGCTCAACCTACACATCGTGGGGACGCGGTTCTATCGGAAATGCAAAATGCGGCGATGTCATTCATTATTATGGAGCAGGAGCAGATGCTTCCTATGGACATTGGGCGATGATCATTGGAAGAAACGGAACGACGATCACACTTGGAGAAGCCAATGCCGGTGGAAGATGCAAGATCAGCTGGGGACGTTCTATCAATACAACGAGCATGTCAAGTTATACGATTTATTCGGCACCTTGGACCGCAACTTACAATTCTGATACAGAGAAGCCAAGTATTGGCGATGTTCGTATTACAGACGTAAATAAAGATGGATATACGATTACTTGTACGGTTTCAGATAATGTCGGAGTGACAGCAGTAAAGTTTCCTTCCTGGTGTAATGATATACACACTGGTGACAACGCCGTATGGCTGGAGGGTTCTGTGAGTGGAAATACGGCATCCTGCAGAGTAAATATCAGTTCATTGAAGTCAGGTGCCCGTCAGGGAAATTATATGACGCACATTTACGCATACGACGCAGCCGGAAATTGGGGAAGTAAAGCAATCTCAGATAGTTGTGTTTACATCGATCGTACCGCACCGGTGATCAAAGATGTAGAGGTGACAGAGGTTGATAATACCGGTTATACCGTAACTTGTACTGCGACAGATGATAAAGGGATCAATCGTGTGCAGTTCCCGACATGGACAGAGAAAGACGGACAAGATGATCTGTGCCAAAACTGGCAGACAAATGCAGCAGTGAGTGGAACAAAAGATGGAGATACCTATACATTCCGAGTAAAAGATTCCGATCATAAGTACGAAAGAGGGATATATCACACACATATTTATGCATATGACAATGCAGGAAATGTCACGATGATAATTGCGGATGATGTGGAAGTAAAAAATGATTTAACAGGAGATAAGGCAATTATTTATAACGGACATACTTACGTAAGATATGAAGATATTATGACATGGGATGAAGCAAATGCTTTTTGTAAAAAACATCTGGGTTATCTTCTTGCTATTAATACTGAGGAAGAGCAAAAGATAATGGAAGAATTTATCGCGGATGGAAAACGTTATTCGTATCATATAGGCATAAATGACACAGAAAAAGAAGGAAGTTTTGTCTGGTCAAGTGGTGAAAAAGTAACATATACCAATTGGGAGCCAAATGAGCCAAACGATTACGGAGAGGGAGAGGATTATGGTCAGATACGGAGAAAAAGCGGACAATGGAATGATAACAGTATCGCGGATCTTTCTTGCGGATTTGTCATGGAACTTCCGTTTGATGTAGAAAAGGTAAATAGTACCTTGCTTGGTGGTTTGAATCAGGTATTGGCAAAATGGCTGCATAAAGACGATTCTTTCGCAGAAGAAAGCAAACAGCCGGAAGAGACGCAAGCCAAAACACCGGAGACATCCGCGGCTCCGTCTCAGACACCTTCTTCGAAAGAATCGATTGATAAAATGGCAGATTCATCGGAGGAAGATGACGTAATTTCAGATGATATCGAGGATGACGATTTTGTATTTGCAAGAAAGATTACGATAAAAAATCATTCCGGATATTACAAGATAAAAAGGCTGAGATTGAAAGCGACAGTAGATAAAAAGGCATCCATCAAAAAGATAACGTGGTCGAGCAGTAATAAAAAATATGTGTCGGTAAATTTCAAAGGGAAGTTGACGATCAAAAAGGCAGGCATCGGAAAGACAGTAAGTATTACGGCAAAGGCGATGGATGGAAGCAGAGTGCAGAAAGTGCTCAAAGTAAAAGTGATTAAAAAAGCAGGAAAAAGATTTTTAATAAAATTAAGAAAATAGAAGGGAGCGAAAATTATGAATTTGACAAGATGTGCACAAGGACAGATTTATGACAGTGAAAAATAATGGATACGCATAATGACTTTTGGACAAATCCGGATCCGGATGTACAGATTGAAGTAAAAACCTCCAGTGGCGCAGACATAAATTCCGGCACAGGAGTTTGCACTTGGAATGTATCACTTGAAGCGGAAAAGGATTGTGAGCTGGAACTTTGCTACACAATTACTCATCCGTCAAAGCAAAATTATGAATGCATATGAATGATCTTAGATGAGATCATCATACATATAAATAAAAATCAGGAGGAAAAAAATATGAAACTAGCAAAAAAATTTGTAGCACACTTATTGATGATAGCGATGCTGCTATCATTAGGAGCAGGAGTGCAATTCAGAGACACAACAGTAAAGGCAGCAGGAGATTACCGGAGTTTAGCGCAGAATTTACCGCTGAATGGAACTTGGACAACAGACCAGTGGATTACAGAGAATAATACAGAACATTGGTACAAGTTTACAGTAGCAGATGGTGGAAAATTGACATTGAAATTTATGGGATATCTTCATTCTGCAAATGTTTTGTTAGCAACAGAGGATTTATCCAAAGAAATTATGAGCGGATATTATTGGGTAGATGGAACAGAGACATCTCCAGGGACAGATACAGATGTTAAGGTGCTCAGTGCAGGAACATACTATCTGAAAATATCGCATCGCTCATCAACAGGAAAATATAGATTGTGTGCTACATATGAATCCTATGGGTTAACCAATCAAGGAGCAGATTCTTATGATTCACCTAAAATATTGCCACTTAATCAAACGGTAACAGGCGCAATGACAGCGACAGATGAGGAAGATTGGTATCGATTGAATGTTGGGGCAGCGGGAAATTATGTAATTGATATTTCGGCGTATATGAATAACATATACTTTACACTTTATAATCAGGATCTGTCTGATGAAATTGGAACAGCAAGTTATCCGAGTGGAACAGAAACTACTCCGGGTAAGGTAAAGAAAATTTATACGTTAAGTGCAGGGACCTATTACATTAAAATGGCGAAGAGTTCTGAAGGTAAGTACTTTCTTTCCTGGTCCGCGCTCACCCAGCAAAATTGTTCGCATGACTATGATTCTACTTATGTAGACGCAACATATTTGTCACAGGGATACCGTTTACATACTTGCAAAAACTGTGGTCATCAGTACAAAGATGAATTTTCAAGTAAAAAGGTATTGAATCAAGTGTCTTATCCATATGCATCAGCTGGCAAAAGAAAGATGACAGTTTCTTTCTGGAGCGTATCGGATGCAGATGGTTACCAGATTCGATATTCTACAAATAAGAAATTCAAAAAAGCTGTTAAACTTGTAAAAACAAAGTCTACGAGAAAAACAATTAAAAAACTGAAACGTAGAAAAAAATATTATGTTCAGATTCGAGCATATAAAAAAGTACAGGGTAAGACTGTTTACGGAAAATGGTCTGCAAAGAAAAGTGCAAAAATTAAATAATTAACTTCAAACAAATGTAAGCTCAGGTTGTTCTGGTTTCAGAGCAACCTGAAATTGCACATATTTGGGAAGGAGAATTCACATGAAAAGATATATACCTAAAATAATAGTAACTATATTATTGGTTGCATTATGTTTGCCGCTTAACATTGTGATAAGCAATGCTGCCTCAAAAGATGCAAAAAATGTTCGCTCGGCATACGCGTCCGTGCTTAAAAAGAAAAAATATTTGAATAATCAAGGAGATAGTTCCAAGCCATCTTTTGCTTTGGCAGATTTGAATGGAGACGGCGTCTCCGAATTGATTATAAGTTCAACAGATGACTTCCTTTCCAAGAAAGATTATTTTATGTATAAAAATGGAAAGGCAGTAAAGATAAAAACACCAAAATCTGATTTTTATCCTGTCTTTGGTACGTTGTATGAGATGCCATCCCGCGGAACATATGTTTTTTACAGAGGCGGTCCGGGATTTGATGGTGAGAATGGAACCTTGGTAATGCCATATATATATTATGAGTACAAATTAAGCAAGGGAAAAATTAAATTGGTAAATGAGTTTGAGAAACGAGAAATTACCGACCGTAAAAATAGAAAAACAAATAAAATTACAAAAAATGGAAAGAAATGTGCGGGAAGAGAATTTAATAATGTGCAGAATTCCTTAGAAAATGAAATTGTTTTTGTGGCAAATACAAAAAGTAATCGCCAGATGAAAGGCGTTAATACGGTTATTAAAAAGAAAAAGTCGACCACAAAAGTGCCGGCTAAAACGTTAAAGGAAGTTTCACGTTTGATGAAAGGAAAATATGACTATTATGGTCAGCAGGGATTGTATAAAGTCCGCTATGCGAAATGGAAAAATGATCATTTTGTGTGGTATTGTGATGGCAAGAAATCAAATGATGATAAAGTCTATAAGATTAAGAAAGTAAATGCAAAAAAATATATTTTCTATTTTAAAAAACATGGGAAATACCGCTATGAAGCAGTGGTTAAAAATGGGAAGATTACGGAACTGACAAATTATTTGGCGTGGAAAGGAAATGATATTTCAACGTCGTCTTCTCTTGGATTGTTGGAAAATTAAATAGGATGAAAAAAGTTTAAATTGGTAGTTGACATATCTCAATTAATAGTGTATTATCATACACAAGCAAGTAAATAATTTGAGAGTCTAATATCTATCATTCTATTTTTCTTGCTTATCGAAACTTTTTACCCACATATTTTTAGAAAGCAAGAGAAGAAAGGGATGGTATTTATTGACAAAAGATTTAACTGAAAAAAATCTTGTGGAAGCTCCGGAAGTGTTTGCTGACATCAGTAATGTCAATCTGTATGACGGTGAGCAGGTGATCCAGCCGGAAGATCTGGAATTGCTGCCACAGGAAATGCACTACAAGGGTAGCGAAGGGAAGCCTGCGAAAGTAATGGCAGATGTGCGGATGCGCTGGCGCAAAAATGGAACGATCATTGCGCTCATACAGATGGAGAACCAGTCGGAGATCAATAACATTATGCCGGTGCGGGATCTGGGTTACATTTTCAACAACTACAACGAACAGATCAAAGAGCATAAGAGGGAGAACGAACGCAATAGCAGACATTTTTACGGTAGAGAACTGGCAGATGGTGACCGTCTGCAGCCGGTTATTACATTTGTTATCTACTATGGCAAGGAAGAATGGACACGGCCGCTCAGCATCCTGGATATGCTGGATTTGGAGGAAGAAGAGAAAAAGAAGTTGCAGCCATTTCTCTTAAATCATAAGATTCATCTAATATCCTTGAGCAATCTGGATGAAAACGAGATAGAAAAGTACAAGTCGGATTTCTGGCATGTGATCAAGTTTTTAACGCTGCGTGGTCATGGCAAAACCCGTAAGTATCTGGAAGAAGAAAGCAGCAGGAGAACGGTGAAACATCCGGAAGAAGTAAGTGATGTGCTATATGCACTTAGCAAGGATAAACGTTTTCTGGAAACAGATTTAACCCCAAAAGGAAAGGAGGAATCGCAGATGGGACCGATTTCAGACGTGTTAGATGAGATAGAGGCGATAGGGTTTGAGAAAGGTGTTGAACAAGGCATTGAGCGTGGCGTTGAGCAGGGATGTCAACGCGTTAATCATTTACATGCAGCACTGATCAAGGACAATCGTACGGCAGAACTTTTTCAATCAACACAGGATCCTGAACTTCAGGAAAAGTTGATGGAAGAGTACGGGATTAAATAGTATTGTAAACTGTTGGTGAAATTATGTGGGAAAAGTTTTTAATAGGGTGAGAATTATGGTATAGAGCAGGCATTAACCTGCTCTATTTTCATCTACCCTCTTTATCATTCCACAGGCAATTTTTTCGCCTGAATTTCCGGATGGCCGGGTATGAAAATCGTCTGGATCAGAATGTACGATGACAGTGTGGCCAATGACATCGGATACTGTAAATTGTGGTGTAATTGTGGCGAACCATGCCCTGCCGTTATTTACGAAAAGAGGTGGCAGATCACCGGCGTGCATGGGGTGCGGGCAATTATACGCTGGCCGCAGGAAGCAACTTGCTGAATCATACATAGGAAAACCTCACATAGTGTAATGAAAATGTTCTTTTATACTAATATGTAAGAAAGTGAAAAATGTTCAATTAATGGTTGACAACGTAAACCAACAGCGTTATAATGGGTTTACAAAGTAAACCGAAAGGGAGGATGAAAATGATCACAAGCAAGGAATGGTACATCATGCAGGTGTTATGGGAAAATGGTGCCTGTAGTTTGATGGAAATTGTGGCACAGATGGAAAAAAAGACAAAATGGAGCAAGAGTACCTGTGCGACAATGCTGCGACGAATGACAGAAAAAGGAGTGATTGGGTATGAGATGAAGGGGAAAACGAAGTATTTTTATCCTATCGTTCAGAAGGATGAGGTGATTATGCCGGAGACAAAAAGTTTTTTGGGGCGTATCTATGATGGTAGTATTGGAGCGATGATGAGCACACTTGTGAAGCAGGGGGATTTGAGCGAGAAAGATATTGATGAATTAGAAGAAATATTAAAAAATGCACGTGAGAATGCAGAAAAGAAGGGGTGATCGTATGCGGGAAATAATGATTTCATCGACGGTTATGATTTTGCTGGTTATGCTGTTTCGTGTTATTTTTCGAGGGAAAGTCAGACATTGCTTGATATATGCCATGTGGCTTTTTGTGGCATTGCGTCTGCTTGTACCGGTAAATATTGGAACCTTTTCTTTTGGTGTGTCGGGAATGATGAATCAGGTTCAAGATCATACAGAAAATACAAAGGAAATAGAAAATGACAAAATGCAGGAAGGCTCATTAAATACGCTTGTTCTGCATAAAAATACAACTACAAATAGCAAGATGACAGTACCGGAAGAAAAGGAGACTCCGGCGCAGATTTCTGCGCAGGAAAAAATGCAGGAAGCGTGGAAGGCGTATAAAGATAAAATTTGGCTTGCTGGTACATGTAGTATTCTTTTAGTGGTTTTGGTAGCAAATATTTTTTATGTACATAAACTGAAAAAGAATAGAAAATCTTTTGATAAATTTCGAGAGGGAAAACTGCCGGTATATGTAACGGAAAATGTGCAGGTGCCTTGCTTGTACGGAGTGTTTAAAACAGCAATTTACCTTCCGGCGCAGAGACTGGATCAGCTTACGGAAGAACAGGTGAAATGGATCATTTGCCATGAAGAGTGTCATTACCGGCAGAGAGATCATATCTGGTCATTGCTGCGAATCCTGTTGACGGCGGTGTATTGGTTCCATCCGCTCGTGTGGGCGGCGGCTTATTTGTCAAAAAAAGATGCGGAAATTTCCTGTGACGAAAAAGTGTTAGCAAACTCGAATATGACGCAGAAAATAGCTTATGGGAAGACGTTGATCTGCGTCGCATCCCGAGACCGGAAGTTGTCTGTTTTTTATCCGACGACTGCGGTAGTGGGGACAAAAAAGGAATTGAAAAATAGAATGCGAAAAATTGTGGAAGAAAATAAATACAAAAGAAAAGCAAGAGTAATACTGGCTGTTTTTATGGCGACGAGTGTAGTATTTACCTTTAGTGGATGTGGAAATGTGACACAAAAAGATGCACAAAATTCATCGGCCACATCGAATAAAATAGAAAAATTGCAAACAACAAAAAACGACAATTCGAAAGCGGCGGAGCAGGAAAAAGATACGATAAAAGATGATACAAAATGGAATGAAAAATTTACAGATTTTTTAAAAGAAAATCAAAAGAAATACAAATTATTTTCTGTAGTGACGGTCGGTGAAAAGAGAGAGCCGGTGCTCCTTGTGTCGAAAAAACAATACGCAAGCGATGTGTTAGACGGACTTTCCAGCAAGATACGAACGGACGTTACCGAAACCAGTGAACCGATGAAGATTAAGACGGGAGCGGATGTATATGTTTTGCAGGGCGATGAAGTGAAGAAAATAGATTCTATTTCGTGTTCGAGTAGTGGCGAGTGGATTCATGTGAATGAGGGAAAAGTGTATGTGGATACACATCATAGCTTGACCGGGTTCGAATGGAATGATGGAAAGTGGACTTCGAACGAGATCGCACAAAAAATGGACAAGGACTACGAGAATTATGATACCGAATTTGCGAAGCAGTTCTTCTGGAATTTTGAGGTTGCGGACAGTGTAATATTCTGGAATAATACGAGTAAAAATAGAAAGAAAATAGAAACCGATTCGTATGGATCCGATTCGGTATTTCGCGTGCGGTTGGTAGATGGCGGTGTTAATTTTGAAAATCAGGCTGGCAGAGGTATTGTCCGTGGCCTGAAAAAGACGGAGCAAACGGTCTTTGTATGTGATACCAGTGCGATTTATAAAAAAGAAAATAAACCGGTTATTTGGTTCAATTGTGTCAATGATAAGAAGGAACAAAGGATTTGGAGTGCGTCGCCAAGTGTATGGGATCAGACCAAATGGGAGCAGTATTATATAGTCGAGGGAAAAAAGAAAGAATCGACGATGCTGCGTCTGCGTCCGGCGACATTTTCCGGAAAAGGCAAAGCCGGGTATGAATGGCAGCAATTTTATCTGACAAAAGATGGAAAAGAACATGTGACGGACGAAGACAGCATAATCTATGATCCGGATGCGGTGACGCAGGAAGATGTGGATAAAATGGGAGCATTCATTGATCATTTGTGGAAGAATCGTCTGGAGAAAGCGGAGTGCCTGATCAGTACGTATGAATATTTGGATATGTATAGTGGTTACGGCGATATTATGCATGAGAAATTATTGGCGGAAAAAGAGTAACTATTCAGGCCCCCTCTCTCTCATTCGCATTTCGAACACTTCGTGTTCTTTCCCGCCTTTGACAAGGCTAAAAATGCTCATATGTGGAGAGGGGAGCCCTATTAGGATCCTAATGTATGAAAATCAAAGTCTCTTACGTGCAAGCACGACGATTCGTTGATTTTCATACATTAGATCCTGAATAGTTACAAAAAAATAAATTTTTTCTTGCCAACGAAAAAAAAGTGTGCTAGAATGACAGACAAAGGCAAAGAAGGAAACGATTGCTTATGCAGTGACCTTACGACAGGAAGAGGCGTCACCGACTGAGAGCGCACTCACGGAAGCGGTAAGCAGGAGAACATTCCGGAGCAGGTAAGCTGAACTAGAGTAGGTTTACACGGGTCGCACCGTTATCTGTCAGAAAAGAGGAAAATTCCATGAATTTTCAACGCGGGTGGTACCGCGGGTAAGAAATGAGAACATTGATACCCGTCCCGGCGAAGCTTCAGGCTTTGCTGAGGCGGGTTTTTAGTATAGAAAAATATACTTCTAAAAACAAGTTTCAGAGCCGGAGCAGAACAAAAATTTGTTTCGTAGAGCCACCAAAAAAGATACCGCATGCAGGCGAGCTGTCTTTTGAATTTGGAACATTGGCATCTACAGAAGGAGGTACTCATGAAATTTGTAACAGGAAGCACAGAAAAACAAGTAATGGAGATCTCGGATGTCCTGGCGCAGTTAGACAGTCTGGCAGGAAAAGAGATTCGGATGAACGGAGCAATTCACACCATACGTGATATGGGAGATGTTGCTTTCGTCGTGTTGAGAAAACGGGAAGGGCTGGTGCAGACCGTCTTTGAGACCGGTGCGGTCAAGGAGAAGGAGCTGAAAGACCTGAAAGAGGCAGCGACTGTCGAAGTCAGCGGAGTCGTTGCATTGGAGGATCGTGCGCCGAACGGATTTGAGATTCGGTTGACAGAAGTTACCATTTTGTCCGAACCGAAAGAGCCGATGCCGATTCCGATCAGCAAATGGAAATTAAACACATCACTCGAGACAAAATTAAATCTTCGTCCGATTTCACTTCGAAATGTCAGAGAGCGGGCAAAATTCAAGATTCAGGAAGGAATCGTTAGAGGATTCCGCGATTACTTATTTTCACAAGGATTTACAGAAATTCATACCCCGAAGATTGGTGCAAAAGGTGCCGAGGGCGGAGCCAATATTTTCAAATTGGAATATTTCCACAGACCTGCCGTACTTGAGCAGAGTCCACAGTTTTATAAACAGATGATGGTCGGTGTGTTTGACCGTGTATTTGAGGCGGCGCCGGTATTTCGTGCAGAAAAACACAATACCAAACGGCATTTGAACGAATACACATCGCTCGATTTTGAGATGGGTTATATCGACAGTTTCCAGGATATCATGGAGATGGAAACCGGATTTTTACAATATACAATGAAACTTTTGGAAAAAGAATACGCAAAAGAGCTGAAAATGCTCGGCGTCACACTTCCAAAGACAGACGAGATCCCACAGGTTCATTTTGATGAAGCAAAGCGTCTCGTGTCGGAGAAATACGATCGCAAGATTCGCAATCCTTACGATCTGGAGCCGGAAGAAGAGATGTTAATAGGAAAATATTTTAAAGAAGAATATGGGGCAGACTTCGTATTTGTCACCCATTATCCTTCGAAGAAACGTCCATTTTATGCGATGGATGATCCGGAAGATCCGAAATTTACATTGAGCTTTGACCTGCTCTTTGACGGATTGGAAGTGACGACCGGCGGACAGCGTATTCACGATCTGGATATGCTCGAAGAAAAGATTGCGGCGAGAGGGATGACCGAAGAGGGAATGGAACATTATCTTCAGGTATTCCGCCACGGTATGCCGCCACACGGAGGTCTGGGAATCGGACTGGAGCGTATTACAATGAAACTTTTGGGCGAGGACAACGTGCGCGAGACAACATTGTTCCCACGTGATCTGAACCGACTGGAACCGTAAGGAAGAATGGAGGAAAATTATGGCAAATATTATTTCAGATGAAACGATCGAGTATGTAGGTATCCTTGCCAAATTGGAACTTTCGGAGGAAGAGAAAGAACAGGCAAAAAAAGATATGGGTAGTATGCTCGACTATATTGATAAGTTGAATGAATTGGACACGACGGGCGTGGAGCCAATGTCCCACGTATTTCCGGTGGACAATGTGTTCCGAGAAGATGTAGTGACCAACGGTGATGACCGGGATGAAATGCTTGCGAATGCGCCGCAGAAAAAAGACGGTACTTACATGGTGCCTAAGACATTCGCATAAGGAGGGCAATTATGGATTTGATGAAATATACTGCCGTCGCTCTTGGAAAGAAGATCAAAGCCGGAGAAGTGACGGTAAAAGAAGCAGCGCAGGCTGCCTTAGACCAGATAAAGAAATCAGAAGAAACATTAAACAGTTATGTGACAGTATTGGAAGAAAATGACATTTTTGCCCGTGCGGAAGAAGTGCAGAAGCAGATCGATGCCGGAGAATTGACAGGACCGCTTGCCGGAGTTCCGGTTGCCATCAAAGACAACATGTGTACCAAAGGCGTACTGACAACCTGCAGTTCGAAAATTCTTGCTGATTTCAAGCCGACTTATACTGCAGAGGCGGTAGCAAACCTCGAAAAGGCGGGGGCTGTTATCATCGGAAAGACCAATATGGATGAATTTGCGATGGGAAGTACGACGGAGACATCCGCATACGGAATTACGAGAAACCCACACAATACAAACCACGTACCGGGCGGTTCTTCGGGCGGTTCCTGTGTAGCGGTAGCCGCAGGAGAATGTTCGTATGCACTTGGTTCCGATACCGGTGGATCGATCCGCCAGCCAAGTTCTTTTTGCGGTGTGACCGGCTTGAAACCGACGTACGGAACGGTTTCCCGTTATGGTTTGATCGCGTATGGATCTTCCCTTGACCAGATCGGACCGGTGGCAAAAGATGTGACGGACTGTGCAGCCATTTTGGAAGCTATTTCCTCCTATGATAAGAAAGACAGCACCTCGATCCGACGCGACGACCTTGATTTCACATCGGCACTTGTCGATGATGTCAAAGGCATGAAGATCGGTATTCCGAGAGACTATTTTGGCGAAGGACTTGATCCACAGGTCAAAGCAGCCGTATTGAAGGCTGCGGATGTGCTGAAAGAAAAAGGTGCGGTCGTGGAAGAATTTGATCTGAGCCTTGTAGAATATGCGATTCCGGCGTATTATGTCATTGCGTCAGCGGAAGCAAGTTCGAACTTGTCACGTTTTGACGGTGTCAAATACGGATATCGTACGAAAGAGTACGAAGGGCTTCATAATATGTATAAAAAGACGCGTTCCGAAGGATTTGGTCCGGAAGTAAAACGTCGAATCATGCTTGGTTCCTTTGTTCTCAGCAGTGGATATTACGATGCGTATTATTTGAAAGCGCTGCGTACGAAAGCATTGATCAAAAAGGCATTTGATGATGCCTTTGCCAAATACGATGTGATCCTTGCACCGGCAGCTCCGACGACAGCACCGGAGATTGGAAAGAGCCTCAGCGATCCGATCAAAATGTATCTTGGCGACATATATACAATTTCTGTCAATCTTGCCGGCCTTCCCGGAATCTGCCTTCCTTGCGGAAAGGACGACAAAGGGCTTCCGATCGGCGTACAGATGATCGGAGATTGTTTCAAAGAAAAGACAATTATCCGCGCGGCTTACAGTTATGAGCAGGCGCGTGGTGACATAGAAGCACAAGGAGGAATGTAAGATGGCAAAACAATACGAAACCGTCATTGGTCTTGAAGTCCATGTGGAACTTGCGACAAAGACGAAGATTTTTTGCGGATGCAGCACCGCGTTTGGTGGCGCTCCGAATACACATACGTGTCCGGTTTGTACCGGTATGCCGGGTTCTCTCCCTGTGTTAAATAAACAAGTGGTGGAATATGCGATGGCGGTCGGACTTGCGACAAATTGTTCGATCACGCAGTATTGCAAATTTGACCGTAAAAACTATTTTTATCCGGATAACCCGCAGAACTACCAGATTTCACAGCTTTATCTGCCAATCTGCCGCAATGGACACGTCGATATCGAGACGCCGGCAGGGAAAAAACAGGTGCGTATCCATGAGATTCATATGGAAGAAGATGCCGGAAAATTGGTGCATGATGACTGGGAAGACTGCTCTCTCGTGGACTACAACCGTTCCGGTGTGCCGTTGATCGAGATCGTATCGGAGCCGGATATGCGGAGTGCGGAAGAAGTTATCGCGTATCTTGAAAAACTGCGCATGACGATCCAATATCTCGGCGCTTCGGATTGTAAATTAAATGAAGGTTCGATGCGTGCCGACGTCAACCTTTCGGTTCGCGAAGTCGGCGCCGGTGAATTTGGTACACGTACCGAGATGAAAAACCTGAACTCGTTTAAAGCGATTTCCCGTGCAATTGAGGGCGAACGCGCACGTCAGATCGAACTTATCGAGGAGGGCAAAAAAGTCATCCAGGAGACACGCCGTTGGGATGATAACAAGGAATATTCGTATGCGATGCGTTCCAAAGAGGATGCACAGGATTACCGATATTTTCCG
>ERZ827181.440-NODE-440-length-56656-cov-11.424798_pt1 | contig 56656 bp, 46 predicted proteins | sample MGYA00519778_ERZ827181 | MGnify/ENA primary metagenome ERZ827181 (study PRJEB31778, sample SAMEA3449273) | human gut metagenome | biome: human gut; feature: human-associated habitat; material: faeces | place: United Kingdom | collected 2010/2012 ...
TCTCTCCGCAATTCTCCCGAAATATAAAAATCCTTGAACATTTTGAGCCCCGCCGCATCCGCAGGATAAAGCGCCAGTCGATAATAATCGGCAAAAACCGGATTTCGCACCGTCATCCCCGAACGGCTATAGTAGAGTGTATCTATCCGCTCCTGCGACAAAGCACCTTTGCCTACCACTAGCAACAATACAAACAATAAAACTCGGTTCATAAAATGACTAGGCTTCATAGGTTTCATCACTTTTCCGATATCCGACACGCTGTTATCGTGTCAATTGTTCTTATTGATCAGATTCACCACAACCTTCGTCATCACGTCTTTTTCCTCCGTGCGGCTCTCGGCAATCATCAGCGTCAGGGCGACCAGTGTATTGTTATCCAAAAGGCGCGAACCGTCAGCACGGTAAAGAATCCGATTGTTTTCCAAGAACCAAAGGAACAGGAAAGCGGCGATACGCTTGTTACCGTCGCTGAACGAATGGTTTTTAACCGTCAGATAGAGCAGATTAGCCGCCTTCTCCTCAACGCTCGGATAGAGGTCCCGCCCGCCGAAAGTCTGGTAAATTGCGCCCATCGTGCTTTTGAACGACTCGTCCTTCTCGTGGGCGAACAGCTCGCTGCCTCCGAACTTGTCGCGTAACACCTGTAACGCCTCCATCGCATTTTCATAGGTCGCATGAAACGGCTCCTCGGTCGTAGTAGCCGACACTTCCAACTGCTGATAATCGTAGCGGTCGAGCGTATCGAGACCGTAAGTATAGTCCGTAATCACGCGCAGCAACCCGATTGCCTCGGATTTCGTAACATCCTTTGCCGACAACACGTTCGAGAGCAGATGAACGGTTTGTTTCAGCTCCTCCAACTGCTCGGCCTTGGCCTGGCTATTGACTGCATAGCCTTTTATTAGATACTCTTTCAAGACCTTATTTGCCCAGATACGAAATTGAGTGGCATTTTTGGAATTGACGCGATAGCCCACCGATAGAATCATATCGAGGTTATAAAATGGAATCATACGTCGCACTTGCCGTTGCCCCTCATGCTGAACATGTGCAATTTTTGCACATGTTACGTCCCGCTCCAATTCGGACGACTTATAAATGTTGTTGACATGTCTGACAATAACCGTTCTGTCAACTCCGAACAATTGCGCAATTTGCGCCTGCGTCAGCCACACACTGTCGTTCTCCATGCGGACGTCCAGACGGGTCTCGCCGTCGGCTGTCTGATAAATGATAATCTCGCCCCTGTCCATGAAAGCAAAGATACGAATAAACCCGAAAAGTCGATAACCTTTCGCCCTCAACCGATTCGCCCGTCCTTATCAAGAAAAAGGAGGAGGACATTGGAAATCTCCACCTCTGAAAGGTTACCGCAATCGCCTAAACAATCCGAGAAAAAGTAAATTCAGCCCGGGTTATGTCATATCGTAAAAACTTCGTATTTTTATAAGGAATTTCACTGCAAACAGAATGTTAGACCCTCGGAAAAACATGATTGTCATTGACGGAGAGATTAAAACTTCTTCCGTCGAGCGTTGTTGGAATACCTCCAATCCTCATCGGTGCAACATTAAATTCAACAACTCTTCCAAAACCTATTCCTACTCTCTGAACAAAGTCCTATTGCTGGAAAATCCCGTGCTATTCGACCCACAACACTGTCGGCTGCTGCACAAAGGCAAACGGCTCGGTTCGATAGCCTACATAGCCGCCTTTCAGCAGGGATCGCGGAAATTCTGGTACATCGAATACACCGACGGAAAAAGCGCCGGCTACAAAGGCTCAGAAATCAAACTTATTCGGTCCTGTCTGGAGGACCCCTCCATCCAAAATATCTTCGAATATCTGCGGGACGTGGCAGCCATCAATCCACTGAAAGCCAACGACGGCACACGATTGCTTTTGGCTCAATATCAGAAAATCAAGTTTATTCCGGACGATTCGGCGGCAGCTTGTTACCTGAATCCCGGAAAATTCCCGTCCCAACACGCCTCCGCCCCACCGCTTTTCTATCCTTTCGGCTGCAATGCCAGCCAGCAAAAGGCTATCCAAGCCGCCTTCGAGCATCAGGTCTGCATTATCCAGGGACCTCCGGGAACAGGCAAGACGCAAACGATTCTCAACATCGTGGCCAACATCATCGCTCAAAGGCAGACGGTATTGATCGTCTCGAACAACAATTCGGCCATCGAAAACATAGTCGAGAAGTTGGACAAACATGACATGGGATTCATCGCCGCTTTGCTGGGAAGCAGTGATAACAAATCAGCACTCCTTGAAACGCAGGCCATCGAAAAGGCCATTCCCGCCCAGATCGATTCATGGTATTCGGCCGAGGCAGACTCTCCCGAATTTCTGAAGACGATTCAGGCGCAAGCCGCTTCCATGCAGGAAATATTCGCCCGGCAGGAACGATTGGCAATGACCCGGCAGGAACTGACAGCCCTCAAAACAGAGCAGACACATTTCGAACAGGAAACGACCTCCGATCCGACGGTAACGCTCCGCCGAAAACTCTCGTCGGCAAGGCTACTGACGCTATGGAACGAATTGCAGACGGCAGTCGAGAAGCCGGAAACGCGGGGGCTTTTCGCAAAATGGCTGGAGGCCATCCGGTGGTTTCTTTTCAAACGGAAAGTCGCACGATTGTTCAACGGGATCCGTCCCGATCCGCAACGACAGGATTTGTATGAACTGATTCCTGCCATCCAGCGCGATTTCTACCATATAAAGCACGAGGAGCTGTCCGATGAAATCGGACAGCTGCAGAAAGTACTTGCCGCTACCGATGCCCGACAGGCGATGGCACGGTTGAGCGACGATTCGATGCGTTACCTTCGGAATCTGCTCTGCCACAGATTCGGCAGGGGGCACGAGCGCCCGGTCTTCCAACGATTCACCGCCGGTTTCTTCAAGGAATATCCCGTCATCCTGAGTACGGCCTTCTCCTCGCGCTCGAATCTACGGGCGAACGCGCTATTCGATTACGTGATTATGGACGAAGCGTCGCAAGTTTCGTCTGATACGGGAGCATTGGCGCTTATGTGCGCCCGAAATGCGGTAATCGTCGGCGATTCGAAGCAATTGCCCAACGTCATCACCGATGCGGATCGGCTCCGATTACAGGCCATCGGAGCGAAGCATGCAATCGATGCCCGCTACGATTGTGCCGGCGTGAATTTCTTAGAATCGGTCTGCCGGGTTCTTCCCGACGCTCCGCAGACATTGCTGCGCGAACACTATCGGTGTCATCCGAAAATCATCGACTTCTGCAACCGGAAGTTCTATGGCGGGCAGCTCGTCATCATGACCGAGGATCGGGGCGAAGCCGATGTGATCTCCGCCTGGCGGACAGTCCCGGGCGACCACGCACGCAGTCGGTTCAATCAGCGGGAAATCGAGGTCATCACCCGCGAGGTGATGCCGGATCTCCCTTACGACAACGCTGAAATCGGTATCATCACGCCCTACAACGAGCAGGTCGCCGCACTCTCCAGGCAATTGGACCGAAAAATCGACGTAGCGACGGTACACAAATTCCAGGGACGCGAGAAAGAGGCCATCGTAATGTCCACCGTAGACGATACGATCCGGGCATTCGTGGACGATCCCAACCTGCTGAATGTAGCCGTTTCGCGTGCCAAGCGTAAGTTTTGTCTGGTCGTTTCCGGAAACGAACAAACCGAAAGCCGCCATATCCCCGATTTGATCGCCTATATCGCATACAACAACTGCACGATAACGGAGAGCAAGATCTGTTCGGTTTTCGATCTGCTCTACGGGCAGTATGCCAAAGCCCGACAGACATTTCTTAAAAAACATCGCAGAATTTCGGAATTCGACTCCGAAAATCTGACCTTCGCCCTGCTGGAAAAGATTCTGGCCGGGGATTCCGAATTCTGTCACCTGGGAATTGTCTGTCACCAACCCTTGCGGCAGCTCATCCGCGACTGGTCGCTGCTCGATGAAGACGAACGTCGCTATGCCTCCAACAGAGCCACACACCTCGACTTTCTGATTTACAACAGGGTGAGCAAACAACCCGTACTGGCAATCGAAACCGACGGATACGGATTTCACAAGCAAGGTACCCGACAATCCGAACGCGACGAAAAGAAGAACCGCATCCTGACCCGATACGGACTTCCGATGCTGCGGCTCCCGACCATCGGGACCGACGAGGAGACGAAAATTCGAGCGCGGTTACATGAGATACAAGCATAGGGAAAATCGGGGGGGGGTATTTTTACAAATTGTCTTCCCTACTAATCCATCCTCATCCCAAAATTTTCCTGCATTTGGATTTCTCGCCCGAAATTCCTATCTTTGTATTGTCATGCAAGGAGATACGACGGCGCAGGCGAAACGGGCAGACGGACGCAAGACCGTGCAAACCAGCGGTAGGCGATGCGGGGTGCGAATCCGAATAACTGTCGCAATCCGTTGATATACATTTGGTTTCTATCTGTGCGAATGCACCTTTATCCGCACAAAGGAGCCTTTTTTCCGAGGCTCCTTTTTTTGTCGCCCGTCCGGCGTAGGGGGGGGGCTGGTTATCACCATTTTGCAAAGGGTTCGACCGATTCCCCGAACCGGAAGCGGAAGCGGAAAGCAGTTCGCGGCAAACCCGCGGGAGCACGAAAGGGAGCGGAGCCGAAAAAACGGGTCATCCGAAGGTCGGCCGAAAAAGAACGGCATGGATGCTCTCTGGCAGCAGACTTTTTATACGATCGGAAGGTGTTGCAAACTTTTCATTAAGGATAAAATTTCTATCTTTGTATATTATATTCGAACAACCCGACCACCATGGCAACCCAAAGCGAGGCCGCATTAGAGAACGGCTTGATAAAAACATTGATAGACAATAGCTACGAGCGTGTTTTTATCCAAGAGGAAGAGAATCTCAAAGCGAACTTCAAAGTCCAGCTGGAAAAGCACAATCAAAAGGCTCTCGCACAGATCGGGAGAGCACAATTTACCGACAAAGAGTTCGAGAAAATTCTCATCTACCTCGAAGGCGGGACACGGTTTGAAAAGGCTAAAAAATTGCGCGATCTCTATCCGCTGGAAACCGAAGACGGGCAACGCATCTGGGTCGAATTTCTCAACCAACGCAAATGGTGTCAGAACGAATTTCAGGTATCCAACCAGATAACGATCGAGGGACGAAAAAAATGCCGCTATGATGTAACGATCCTTGTAAATGGCTTACCGCTGGTACAGATCGAACTGAAAAAGCGCGGAGTCGAATTGAAACAGGCCTACAACCAGGTGCAGCGCTACCACAAGACCTCGTTTCACGGGCTGTTCGACTACATCCAGATTTTCGTGATTTCCAATGGTGTAAACACCCGTTATTTCGCAAACAACCCAAACGGCGGCTATAAATTCACATTCAACTGGACGGACAAGAGCAACCGGCCATTCAACGATCTGAATATGTTCGCCAATTTCTTCTTCGACAAATGCACGTTGGGGAAGATCATCAGCAAATACATCGTTCTGCACGAAGGCGAACGGTGTTTGATGGTACTGCGCCCCTATCAATACTATGCCGTCGAGGAAATTATCAACCGGGTTGAAAACACCAATAAGAACGGTTACGTGTGGCACACGACGGGCGCGGGCAAAACACTCACGTCGTTCAAGGCGGCGCAGCTCGTATCGGACATCGACGGTGTGGACAAAGTGTTGTTCGTAGTCGACAGGCATGATCTGGATACACAGACACAAAGCGAATACGAAGCATTCGAACCGGGAGCGGTCGATGGAACGGACAATACCTACGAATTGATCAAACGTTTGAGCGGAGATTCCCAAATCATCATCACAACGATTCAGAAACTGAACTGCGCCATAACGAAAGACTACTACAACAAACAGTTACAAAACATTAGGAATCAGAAAGTTGTAATAATTTTCGACGAATGCCACCGCAGCCACTTCGGCGAGTGCCATAAGAATATCGTCCGGTTTTTCCCGCACCTGCAAATCTTCGGATTCACCGGCACACCGATTTTTGCTAAAAACGCCAAACAGGAGCATACAACCGCTGAGGTATTCGGCGAGTGCCTGCACAAATACCTAATCAAGGATGCTATTGCCGATGAAAATGTATTGGGCTTTCTGGTCGAATATTACACAGGCAATACGACTACTGATTATGAAAATGAAAAACGGATGCGCGAAATTGCGCAATTCATTCTCAACAACTACAACAAATCAACTTTCGACGGCGAGTACAATGCTCTGTTCGCCATTCAATCCGTGCCGATGCTGTTGGGTTACTACAAGATATTCAAGGAACTGAATCCCAAAATCAAAATCGGTGCGATCTTCACCTATGCAGCCAACGCCAACCAGGACGACGAGCAAACGGGGATGAACAAAGGATTTGCCTCGACAAAGGTCGATGCCGACGAGTTGCAAACCATTATTGACGATTACAACCGCATGTTCGGCACCGGGTTCTCGACCGACAATTTCGGGGCATATTACGACGATGTGAACGAACGGATGAAGAAGCGCCGGAAAGAGATGGAGCCGCTCGACCTGCTGCTTGTCGTCGGGATGTTCCTCACCGGTTTCGACGCCAAGAAACTCAACACGCTTTATGTGGACAAGAATCTGGAGTACCACGGCCTGTTACAGGCTTTCAGCCGCACGAACCGGATACTGGGTGAAAAAAAGAAATTCGGTAAAATTTTCTGTTTCCGCGACCTGAAAGCGAACGTAGACGCCGCCATCAAACTATTCAGCAACAACGAGCCGAATGAGCACATCATCCGCCCTCCGTTCGAGAAAGTGCGCAAAGAGCTCAATCTGAAAATGATCTCCTTTCTGGAGAAATATCCCGATGTCACGTATATCGACGCCCTGAAAAGCGAACCGGAGAGACGGGAATTCGTATTGGCGTTTCGGGAGATCATCCGAGGCAAGATCGAAGCGCAGATTTACGAGGAATACGAAAAGGACGATCCTTATTTTATCATGTCGGAACAGGAGTATATGGACTTCCGGTCCAAATACCTCGACATCGCTATCGGCCATACGGGAGAGGACAAAGACCCTTCGGCCAAAAAAGACACTCCGCAACCGGAAATTGACGGGATTGACGACATTGATTTCTGTCTGGAGCTGTTACATAGCGATGTAATCAACGTCGCCTATATCCTCGCACTGATCGAAGACCTGAATCCCGAAAGCGAAGACTATGACGAAAAGCGCCAGCACATCATCGACACGATGATCAAAGACGCCGCCATGCGCAACAAGGCGATGCTGATCGACGGGTTTATCCGCCACAATGTCGACGATGACAAAACCGGATTCGCCCGCGCCAAGGCCGACGGATCAATCGACCTGGAGACCCGGTTGACAAACTACGTATCAACCGCCCGCAATGCAGCAATCGACCGGCTCGCCGAAGAGGAGGGGCTTCCGCAAGAGGCCCTTCGGGATTATCTCGCCCAATACGACTACCTGCAACGGGAGAAACCGGAGATCATACAGAATGCAATCAAAGAGAAAAAAGTCGGTCTGAAAGAGCGCCGCAATATCCTCAAGCGCGTTATGGGCAAACTCCGCGCAATCATCGAAACATTCAGCTGGGAATAAAAGTTATTAGCGATGGAAAAAACACACACTGGTTTTGTATACATTCTCACCAATCCGAGTTTTCGGGAGGATTGGGTGAAAATCGGAAAGAGCGCACGCGCCGTCGATGTCCGGTCGAAAGAGCTGGACAACACGGCCGTTCCCTTACCCTTTGAGATCTTTGCCACAATGCAGACAACCAAGTTCAATGAAGTCGAGAAATTGGTTCATAAGACCATCGACCGATTGACCGACCTGCGAATCCGGCAGAATCGGGAATTTTTCAATGTCGCGCCCCAAGTCGCATTGGACATATTCCGGGATATTGCACAAACAATAGACGACCCAATCATCACCCGATACGAGGGAAATCTGCCAATAACGGGGAACAGTCAGCCATCGTATGAATCGGGTAATCACACCGTAAAACGAGGACGGTTCAAATTCAGCATGGTCGGAATCAAAATCGGAGAATACATTACGTTTACTCCGACAAATATCCATGTGAAAGTTGCCAGCGACGATTCCATCGAATACGAAGGACGCATTTATAAGTTATCGCCATTTGTCGGAACCTTCATGCCGGAGGAGAGACGCAACACATCAGGCGCATATCAAGGAGCCAAATATTTTTCCTACAATGGAAAAACCTTGGACGATTTGCGCAAGGCGGCCGAGCAATGCAACCCTAAAATTGAGCATGAAGAATAAGCCATTATGAGCGAAGAATTACAACAAAAGCTCCGCAGCCAACTCTGGACGGTTGCCAACACCCTGCGCGGCAATATGTCGGCCAGCGATTTCATGTATTTTACATTGGGATTCATCTTCTACAAATACCTTTCGGAGAAGATCGAGCTTTATGCCAATGAAGAACTCAAAGAGGATGATCTGACATTCCGTGAAGCCTGGACCGGAACCGACGAAGACCTGAAAGCCGATCTGAAAGAAGCGTGTGTGCAGGATTTAGGGTATTTCGTCGAACCGGAATACCTCTATTCCACCATTATTGCGATGATCGACCGCAAAGAGAACATACTGCCGTCGCTCGAACGCTCACTCAAAAAGATCGAAGACAGCACAATCGGACAAGAGAGCGAAGACGATTTCGGCGGCCTGTTTTCGGACATCGACCTTGCATCGCCCAAACTGGGCAAGACAGCCGATGACAAAAATAAACTGATCAGCGACGTGCTCGTCGCTTTGAACGGCATCGACTTCGGATTGAAAGAGGCGCAGGATATTGATATCCTCGGCGATGCCTACGAATACATGATCGGGCAATTCGCAGCCGGAGCCGGCAAGAAAGCAGGAGAGTTCTACACACCGCAGGAGGTCAGCCAGATTCTTGCCGAAATCGTCATCACGGGCAAGCAACGTCTGAAAACCGTATTCGATCCAACCTGCGGCAGCGGTTCACTACTGCTTCGCACGGCCCGGAGCGGCAAAGCCGACGAAATCTTCGGTCAAGAGAAAAACCCGACCACCTTCAACCTCTGCCGAATGAACATGTTGCTGCACGGTATCAGATACAACGATTTCGACATCCGTAACGGCGACACGCTCGAAGCCGACGAGTTCGGCGACCGACAGTTCGATGCGGTGGTCGCCAATCCCCCGTTTTCCGCCGACTGGAGCGCTGCCGACAAATTCAACAACGACGACCGTTTCAACAAGGCCGGAGTTCTCGCACCCAAATCGAAAGCCGATTACGCCTTTATCCTGCACATGATCTACCACCTGAACGACGGCGGAACAATGGCATGTGTAGCGCCGCACGGCGTGTTGTTCCGAGGTGCCGCCGAGGGCAAAATACGTCGCTTCCTCATCGAAAAGAAGAACTATATCGACGCCATTATCGGACTTCCGGCCAACATCTTTTACGGCACAAGCATCCCGACATGCATTCTTGTGATGAAAAAGTGCCGCAAGCAAGACGATAACATCCTCTTTATCGACGCATCACGCGAATTCGAAAAGGTTAAAACGCAGAATAAGCTCCGTCCGGAACACATCCAAAAGATTATCGAGACCTACCGAAATCGTTCCGAAATCGGGAAATACAGCCATTGCGCCACCTTGAAAGAGATTGAAGAGAACGACTACAACCTCAACATCCCGCGCTATGTCGACACGTTCGAGGAGGAAGAACCCATCGACATCAAGGCAGTTATGGCGGAAATCAAGGAACTGGAAGCCAAACGCGCCGATCTGGACAAACAAATCGAGGTCTTTTTAAAAGAATTGGGGATTGTCGAATAACACGAAGCGAGAAGCAATGGCAACAAATAACAACGATAAAACCCTCAATGTTCCCCATTTGAGATTTCCGGAATTTAGTGGGGAGTGGGAAATCTATCCTCTTACAGATTTTATGAGTTTCAAAAATGGAATGAATCCTGATGCCAAAAGATTTGGGCGTGGAACAAAATTCATTTCGGTGATGGATATTCTTAATAACCAATTCATTTGTTATGATAATATCCGTGCCTCTGTTGAAGTTGTGGATGGCGATATTGAAACTTATGGTGTAAACTACGGCGATATCTTATTTCAGCGCAGCTCTGAAACGTTAGAAGATGTAGGTCAAGCCAATGTCTATTTGGATAGCAAACCCGCAGTGTTTGGTGGTTTTGTTATTCGTGGAAAAAGTAAAAGTAACTATTATCCTATGTTTTTTCGTTATCTTTTGGCTTCACCAACTGCACGAAAAAAGATAATCGTAAAAGGAGCCGGAGCACAGCACTTTAATATAGGTCAAGATGGATTAAGTAAAGTTTGTCTTAATATTCCTTCAATTCAAGAACAAGAGAAAATAGCAAAACTATTTGAATGTATAGATACTCGAATCGCTACCCAAAACAAAATCATTGAGAAATATGAATCCTTAATTCAGGCAATGTGCGATACTTTAATAGAATCAGAACAACATAAAGTTGAATTGTCTTTTAGTGATTTTGGAGAATCTTATTCCGGCTTATCAGGTAAAAGTGCAGAGGATTTTGGTGAAGGCTGTCCGTACATAACATATATGAATGTTAATCAGAATCAAATCATTGATACGACTAATGTTGGTTTAGTCAAAATCAATGAAGCAGAACAACAATCAGTTGTCCGTTATGGTGACATTCTTTTCACCTTGTCTTCTGAAACGCCGGAGGAAGTTGGAATGGGTGCTGTGTACTTGGGAAAAACTTATCCTTTATACCTGAATAGTTTCTGCTTTGGTGTCCATATTATAGATGAAAGTAAGATTTTCCCTCCATTTTTAGCATACTATATTTCGACCCAATCGTTTAGAAAGGCTGTTTATCCTCTGGCACAAGGTAGTACACGCTTTAATTTGCAAAAGAGTGATTTTATGAAGAAAGTCTTTCCTTTTCCAATAGCAGAAAGGCAAAACAAGATATATTCAGTCTTAAAAACCTATTCGGATAAACTTTCCGCTGAAAAGAGTATAGCCAAGTTGTTTTGTGAGCAGAAAAATTACCTCTTACGCCAGCTGTTTATATAAACATCCGACAAAGCAAGTACTCTTTCTCTTTTTCATATGATTGCAATAAGCCTTTTTCTGTATCAATCTTTTTCTGGATGGTTTTCAAGGCATTCGCAATACACAGAGCTTCATTCTCTGTTTTAGGGAGAGGTATGGAGTTTTCCAAGAACCGTCTGTTCGTAATGTTGATGGTGTTCTTTGCTCCTTTTTGTATAAGCGGATGCAGATAATTGGAAGCATTGTTTGGTTGCATGAAATAGAAGTGCAGGATAACTCCGATATGATCATTCGCTGGCATATAGACACCGTACAAGGGTGAAACCGCAACACCATCTTTAATACAGCTACGTTTCACTATTCCATAAGGGAAATTACCAGTTGGGCTTTTCGTGTAAACAATGTCACCGTATTTGACTACATTGTAATGAGATGTTTCTTTTGCCGCAAAAGAACGTCCAAGATATTCAATCTGATTAACGACACCTTGGCTGACAGAAACGGAACATACGTCATATCCATTTATATTCTTTTCGTTTCTCTCTTGTAGAACTTTGCTTAATTCCGTTTTTTGCCAATCCCCCATGCGTATTCCATCTGTCTTTTTCTGATAAATGACGGCCTGAATTAAGGATTCATATTTCTCAATGATTTTGTTTTGGGTGGCGATGCGTTCATCTATTAAGGAAATAAAACGAATCAATTTTTCTTGTTCCTCTAAAGAAGGATATGATATGTTGAATTTCTCAATAATATCATAGCTGAGATTTTGTTGCTTAGTACCTTGAGCATATTTTATTCCAATGATATTGCCATGTTTCTTATACCATGAATAGAGAAACTCGTTTTGAATGTCCTTTTTGGATGTGAATGCCATACAGGCTTGACTGATGGTAGATTCTTTCGCTGTTATAGAACAAGTACTTCTAACTCCATCTGCTTCAAGTCCATATATTGCTATTACAAATATTCCAAGAGGAAGAATTTTTAAGTTATTATTTCTAACAGCTTCTTCGGAAATTTTCTCTTTAGTATCAGATATATAATGTCCTTTAAGTTCACCGCTGGTAATCCAATTTATAGAACCGTTAAATTGGTTTTTATTTATTCTGGTTGGTGTATTACCAGAATAAAGTTCAAACTGTTCTCCAATTGAAGTTGTTTCCCACTCCCCACTGAACTCCGGGAATCTCAAATGGGGAACATTGGAGAAAACCGAACTGTAAAAGCCTCTTTATTCCTATCTTCCTGCTATATTATTCAAACCTTTTAGAATATGATAGCAGAAACCAAACTTTCGGAGATTGTCGCTCTATGGAAAGAGGACAAAAGACAGTATGTAAAACGCTCCACATTTTCAGCTTATACACTACTTATTGAAAATCACATCTTACCGTCATTCGGCGACAAAACGCTCATCGAAGAACAGGATGTGCAGACCTTCGTATTTCGGGAACTCGACAAAGGATTGAGCCACAAAACAATCAAAGACATTCTAATCGTTTTGAAAATGATACTGCGATTCGGCGTCAAGAACAAACTGATCGAATACCGTCAGATAGACATAAAATTCCCTACGGAACGCGACAAACATTCAATTGATATATTGAGCCGTTCGCACCATCGTCAAATCATGGAGCATATCCAATCACATTTCACATTCAAGAATTTAGGCATCTACATCTGCTTGAGTGCCGGGATGCGTATCGGAGAAATTTGCGCCCTTACATGGAAAGATTTAGATATTGAGAATGGAATTATTCATGTACAAAAGACCATCCAGCGTATCTATATCGTCGAAGAGGACCGAAAACATACAGAGATCATTCTTGACACTCCCAAAACCAAAAACTCGATTCGCGAAATTCCGATGACACGGGATTTGCTAAAAATGATCCGCCCGCTCAAAAAAGTCGTTAATGACCGTTTTTATGTGCTGACCAACGAAGCGACTCCAACCGAACCGCGTACCTATCGTAATTACTACAAACAATTCATGCAGGCGCTCGGTTTACCGGCCATGAAATTTCACGGTCTGCGGCACAGTTTTGCTACACGCTGCATCGAAAGCAAATGCGATTACAAAACCGTGAGCGTTTTGCTGGGACACTCGAATATCAGCACTACGCTCAATTTATACGTACATCCAAATCTGGAACAGAAAAAAAGATGCATGGAGCAAATGTCAAAACTGCTACGCTAACCATCTCCATTTTCTGAATTAACTCTTGAACTTTTATGACCAACCGCGACAATTGGTCGCGGTTGGTCATAAAAGTTTCATTATCTGAAAGATCGTCCATCAATTTTTCCGCTTCCAATCATATATTCTTTTGTCAGGATAATAAATTCAGCTTATATTTACAGCGCGTTAAAAAGAATATAAGGCCTCGAAAAGGAACAATAGCATGGAACGACGTTTGAAAAGTCCTGCGGACATAGAGGCGCGTTGCGCGGAACTCGGATTTCTTCCCTTTTTCCGGTGCGGCATCCCCGGTTTTTCCGTCGAAGAGATGGTCGCCCCGGAGTATTGGTTCACCGACGAAGAAGGAGCCTGGGAGTGGAAAGGTCCTGTCATCCGTGAGGGACACTGTGCCTACGGCAAACTCTTCGCCCGCAAAGCAGGCTTTGTCAGCCGCGAGTGGCTGCCCGACCTTACGAACTACCGCCGCACCCGGCCGCTGGCCCCAAATGAGGACGCAGCGGCTCTCGACGACGTGGTGTTACAGACTGTTCTGGTCGAAGGAACGGCCACCGTCAAGGAATTGCGCCAAATGCTGGGGTTCGCCCAAGGACGCGGAAAAGGTTCGAAGAACACCCCGACGTCGAAAGTCGCAGAGGACGAGAAGATTTCACTTGATCCGATTCTGACAAGGCTTCAGATGGAGATGCGGCTGGTGATCGCCGATTTCGAGTACAACGTCGATCGCCGCGGCAACCGCTACGGCTGGGGTATCGCACGGTATACAGTACCCGAAACGCTCTACGGCCCACTCCGCGTCGAGCGCACACCCACTGAATCGTTCGAGCGTATTTATGAACACCTCCACCGTTTGTTTCCGGACACAACAGACAGCAAACTCCTGAAATTAATCGGATGACAACCGGGAATCGACGTCCGGATAGAGGTCCCGCCCGCCAAAGGTCTTGTAAATCGCGCCCATCATACTCCTGAACGACTCGTCCTTCTCGTGGGCGAACAGCCCGCTGCCTCCGAACTTGTCGCGCAACACCTGCAAAGCCTCCATCGGACGAACCATTTCCATTTCGGAAACAGTCGCCTCGCGCTCCAGCTCTCCGCTTTGAAAAACATGACGGATGCGCTTCGAAACAGCAGGTATCTCCGTCCCGAAATCGGCGAAGCGGTTCTCCCCGCCCCGCCGCGTCCCGCCAACCCAGTCCGCCGCGTCCCGCCAACCCGGACCCTGCCCCGCTAACCCGGACCCTGCCCCGCTAACCAGGGTCCCGCCGCGTCAATCCGAAACCCGTCCCTGCGCCCCGCGGCTTCCCCGCCCGGCATCCGGCTGATTGTCCGGCCTTTTCCGCGTATACGGCCCGACGGCTCTGGTACGCAAATTGCTCCGAGAGGAAGAAATTCCTCATACCATGAACAACTTTTCCTCACTGATCGAAAATTCGAAACAGGCCGTCCGCTACTGGTGGCTGCTGTTGATCATCGGCATCGCGCTCTTCGCGGTCGGCGTGCTGATTTTCGTCTACCCTGCCCAGAGCTACCTGGGCATGTCGCTCGTCTTCGGATGGCTGATGCTGATTTCGGGCATCCTGGAGGTCGTGCTCTCCTCGGCCAACAAACACTTCATCACGGGCCGCGGCTGGATGATGGCCGGAGGGATCATCGAGATCATCCTCGGCATCATCCTGATCTTCAACGTCGGGCTTTCGGCCGCCACGCTGCCCATCTTCCTCGGGTTCTGGCTGATGATGCGCGGTTTCAGCGCCATCGGACTGGGCGGCGACATGAGCGCCCTGGAGATCGCCGGTTCGGGCTGGACCATCTTCACGGGCGTGCTGCTGCTGCTCTGCTCGCTGTGGATTCTGTTCCAGCCGCTGGTCATCGGCACGACGGCCGTCATCGTCTGGGTCGGCATCACGCTGCTCCTGGCCGGCATCACAGCCTTCTCGCTGGCCCTCCAGCTCCGCAACGCCCACCACTGCCTCCACAGCGACCGCTGACACGTCCGGCGACGAAAAAACCGGGACGTTCCCACGAGGGAGCGTCCCGGTTTTCATCTCTCCGGCGGCATCTATTCGAAATCCTCCCGGAACAACCCGTATTTGCGGATCAGACGGGAGATTTCGGGATCGAGATTGCCGCGGAACTTCAGGCTCTCGCACAGTTCCACCGAGCGCAGAAAATAGGTCACGGCCTGCTCCTCGTCGCCCAGCCGCGACGCAAGGATGGCCAGCATGTACTGGATGTCGGGCGTCGAAGCGGCGTCCGGCTCGGCGCGCAGAATGCGGTACGCCGCGGCATCGTACCCCAGCGACATGTAGGCCAGCGCCGTATTGCGGTCCTCGTAGGGACGCAGGATCGTGAGCGCCTCCTCATACCGCCGCTTTTTGAGCAGCTCCACGGCGTGCATGTACTCGGCATCGACCTCGGTCGTGTAGACCGTATCCTGCTTCATGCCGCGGCGGTGGAGGTTGAACCGGAAATCCACGGCGCGCATCTGCGGGTAGATCACCCGGCGCATACGCTCGTAAGCCTTGGGATATTTCATCCGGATACGCCATTCGCGGGTGTCGGGATTGCCCTCCCACTTCATCATGGCCAACACCTCCTGCTTGTCGGCGATCAGCGTGTCGGCAGCTACCAGCCGGCAGAGTTCGTCCCAGTCCTCGGCCAGCCACTTCGTGCGCAGCAGGTTCGGCAGGTCGGGAAGCTGCTCCCCGGCAGACCTGTCGAGCACCTGCCTTCCGTTCTCGTCGAGCGTATAGCTGCCCGACACCCGAAGCGAGTCGTACAGCGTGCGGAACTCCGACACGAGCACCCGGCGCAGCGCCTCGGCGCGTTCGCGGGCCAGCCGCTCGTTGACCTGCCAGGTTCCCTCGGGCGAAGCCGTGGCGCGGAGCGTGATGCTGTCGATGATGTAGACCGGATCGGTCATCAGGCCGCGCGTCAGCGAACGCACGGCGGCGATCTGACGGCGATTTGCGGTCAGCGTGTCCACAAGGGTCGATTTGCCCGACGGGAAGGTGAAGAAGAAGCGCGCGTTGGCCTCGGCGTCGCGCAGCACGATGCGCTGCATGTAGCGCGTCGTTTCGTCGAGGAACGTGGTCATCGAGGCCACGTTGTAGGTCAGCGTGTCCGACCGGGTGATCCTATACGTGCGGCCGCTCCGGTCCTCGACCTCCCCGGCCAGACAGAGATAGAGTTTCGACGTGTTTTCGTCGGCCTGCACCTGCTCGGTGTAATAATAGTCGATCCGCCCGTCGGGCCGGCAGATCACCGTGTCGAGCCGTGCGTCGGCATAATAGGGATGGCGCACCAGGCGCGCGAAAGCCGCAGAGCTGTTCACGGCCCGCTCGTAATTGCGCCGCAGCTCTCCTTCGCGCAGCATGCCGCGCCGCACCTCCGCCGTATCGAGGGCGTTCAACGCCGCCAGACGGTCGGCGGCATACTCCTTGCGGATGCGGTAATTCTCACGGGCGGCGCTGTCTCCGGTTTCGCGCAGCAGCCCTTCGACCTCCGGACGGCGCAGCCCCGTGTAGGCGAGCCGCCGGCCCGCCAGCGTGCGTATCCCGGCATCGTCGGCCGTATAGACCTCGCCGTAAACGCGCCCCGGATTCTCCGTCAGCGAACGGATGTAAGCCTCGCGTTCACGGCCCCCGTCGACCGGGTATTCGCCCTGCACGCGGGTGTAGATCCCGCCGCCGGGCAGCACGTCGTCGCCCGTATAGGCATGCCGGTAACGCGGCGCAAAATAGTCGTTCAGATGGTCGAACTTGTCGCTGGCGTCCGGCGTGTAGGAGGTCCGTTCCCGCACCTTGCGGTCGGTCGCCGTGACGTAGCGGCGCAGCCGGGCGTACTGCCGGCGACGCTCCCCGCGCGTCGTCCATCCCACCTGCCTGTCGAACATCGCCTCCTCGGGCGTCATCCGTTCCAGACGGGCTTCGGCGTCGGCATACTTCGTCCGCTGCTCCGCCACGCGGTCCATATAGCGGGAATAGGCTCTCTTATCGCCGAACCGCTCGAAGTAATCCGCGCTGTCGACGATCCGCCCGAGGTAGTCGTCGTAACGCGCATATTCGCGCCGCTGCATCGTCCTGAAGCGGTCGCCGCTGTAAACCAGCGGATCGAACGCCAGCGTGTCCGCCCCCTTGAGCAGCTGCGGATCGACGACCAGCTGCCAGTTCCGGGCCTGCAATTCCTGCGGGACCGACACGACGAACTCGACGTTGATCTTGCCGTTGCGCTCCACCAGGTTGCGGCGGTTCGAGGCCGAAATGACCACCTCGTCGATGGCCACAGACATCATCTTCTCGCCCGACAGCGAATCGACGTCCACGGGCGTAATGAAAAGCTCCGTGCCGTCCTGCTTGCGGTAGGTAATGATCTTCTGGGTGCGGGCCGTATCGGCGGCCTGCGCCACGGGGCTCTGTGCCGACCGGGCCGGGAGGTGCACCCCCACTTCGGGATCGCTCTTGGCCAGTTTGCGGATATTTCCGCACCCGGCCAGGAATGCGCCCGCGGCAAGAATGGCCGCCGCATACCCCATCCATTCGCGCTGTTTCATCATCCGGGCAGGCATTTACTTGCGGGAAACGTCCACCGCACCGTTCACATCGACCGTAAAGACCCGCCTGACGCCGCCGGGCGAGGTCTGAACCTGGCGCAGCACCAGCGTGGCGCCGGCCATCCAGCTCTCGTAGGGCACCTTCATCTCGTAACGGAACACCTGATCGGTCTTTTTATCGGCATTGATCGTCATATAGGGCTGCCGCTCGGCCCAGTAGGCGCCGGAAAGACGGCGGCGGCGCTCCTGCATGTGCTGCTGATAGCGGCCGTTGATGAGGATGTGGGGAAAGAGTTTCACCGACTTGCGGTCGGGGGTGCTCAGCTCGGGCAGGATCGTCCAGCTCTGCGAGCGGGTCACGGCCTTGCGCGACACCGATATTTCCAGCACCATGTGCAGCTCGCCGCCGCGTTCGGCCAGCACCTTGCGCGTCACGGCGACATCGCCCACGATCTGGGCGCGGAGCGAAAGCGCCGCAACGAGAAATACGAAAAGGAAGCAGTATTTTTTCATGGGACGCATCGTTTATTTCTTGGAGTTGAACAGGTAGACGAACGTTACGCCGATCTCGGTGGGGATCGGCAGGAAACGCTTGGAGTCGACGTAGGAACTGCGCTTCGGGCCGCTGACCGGCTCGGCATGGTAGCTCAGGCGGGCCAGTCCGGCGCCGGCCGAAAGTTCGAGGTTCCAGTGGGGGCTGACGTAAAACTGGTAACCGATGCTGATGCCTGCGCCGACGAACGAACCTTTGTAATAGTTGGTCTGCAACCCCTTGAATACCTTGTCGCCGATGAACGGAAGCTTGAAGCCGCCGACCTCGAACTTGCCGCCGATGGCGTGCACCCCGAAAAAGAGGCGCGTATACTTCTCGGTCACCCAGTAACGGTACTCGGGGCGGATGAACCAATGCTGGATCTTATTGTCCGAACCGATGGTCCAGGGGTTGTAGTTGGCCGAGAATCCCAGCGTGGAATGCTTCCCGACGGCCACCTCGGCCCCGACATTCGGAGTCGCGGCAGCCCAGTAAAGCAGATTGGTCTTCACAGCCACCTGCTGCGCCGACGCTCCGGCCCAGCAGCACACGGCCAAAAGAAGCGCCGGAAGGATCTTCTTATTCATATTCATAGACACACAAATTGATTCGTGTTTGCACATGTCCGAACCGGCCCAAAAGTCTGTTCCCGTCGCCATTTCAGACAATTAACGGTGCAAAATTGGACATAAAACACAAAAATACATGTATCATATATAGCACACCGAACCTTAAAACACCGAAACGCCCAGGCCCGGAACCGCGGCGTCCGGGCACCTGCACGCGGTTTATTTGGCTTTTCGGCGGAAAATCAGTAATTTTCGCACCTAAAACGCCCTGGCGATGTTGAAATTAACGATTGCAGCACTTGCGGCCATGCTGCTGACCGCATGCGGAAGTCCGGAAAAACGGACCGAAAAGCAACAGGAAAAAACGATTTTGTGCGGCGGCTATACCGGGCAGCGGCCCCTCGAAGCGTCCGATCGCGAACTGTTCCGCCGGGCGACGACCGGCATGACCGGCGTAAGCTACACCCCGGAGAGCGTCGCCACGCAGGTCGTGGCGGGAACCAACTACCGCTTCATCTGCACGGCGAAAACCGCGACGCCCGGCCCCGAAACCTACGAGGCCGAAATCATCGTCTTCCAGCCGCTGCCGGGGCAGGGCGAGGCGAAAATCGCGAAAATCACGCGGTTGTAGCCCCTCCGGCGGCTCTCTGCAAATACTCCTGCAGGATGAGCGCATGGTTCTCCGCCGCATTTTTCGAGGCGTAGAGCAGCGTCACCGTGTCCGCACCTTCTATTCCGCGGACGAACTCCCGCACGGCCTGCGACGCACGCAACTCGTCGGTGTACCGGCGGCGGAACTCCTCCCAGCGGTCCCCGGGGTCGGCGTGATACCAGCTGCGCAGTCCGGCCGAAGGCGCAAGGTCCCTGGCCCAGACGTCGCAATGCAGGGCGTCTCTGCGTACGCCCCGCGGCCAGAGCCTGTCGACCAGCACGCGACAGCCGTCGTCCGGCGCCGGCGCTTCGTAAACCCGTTTGATCCGTATCCGTGTCATGGGATTATTCCAAAAGAGGTGAAAAGTTCGATCTGACTCTCTTCCGGGGCTCTCAAACGAACGGCCCGCACTCCCCAACCGGGCATGTCGGACGGGCGATCGACAAACCCGACACCCTTTGCGGCAAGGGCTTCACAGGCATAAAAACGGAAACACTTGCCGTAGTTCCAGACCCGCAAACTTGCGTTACTCAATTTCATAGTCGGTCAATTTTAGAGACGAGGAACAAAAAGCGGGCCTGAAAGCCCTAAAATGAAGGGCGCCTCCCGGCGCCCTTCCCCATCAAAAATTAACCCTTAAAAATTATCCCCTTTTCGGAAGACTTCCGAGAGATAGTGGTGCAGATAACATAAATCAGCGTCACCTTGTATCACTTCCCGCATCATCAAGTCTTCGTCCTCGGAGATGCCGTTGTCTGAAACCTCGTTTTTGTCAATTTCCTCCATAGGCTTTAGTTTTAACTTGCTTGCATTTATATAACGCAACCCATTCGGGAATATTGTGCAGGGTCAGCTCAAGATCAGATTTTTTTCTTTGATCATCCGCCGCAGGTTGATCAGCGCATAGCGCATGCGCCCCAGCGCCGTGTTGATGCTCACGTCGGTCTGTTCGGCGATCTCCTTGAAGCTCAAGCCCGAGAAGTAACGCATGATCACCACCTCGCGCTGCTCGGAGGGCAGCAGTTCGACCAGCGCGCGCACGTCGCGTTCGATCTGCTCGCAGACCATCGAATCCTCAACCGTACGCTCGGCCAGCTTCAGCGTCCCGAGCACGTCGTAGCCGGCTTCGGCTTCGCTCACGGATTTGTTCTGCCGCTGTGCGCGGAAGTGGTCGATCACCTGGTTGTGCGCGATGCGCAGAATCCACGAAAGGAACTTTCCGTTATCGGTATAACGGCCTTCGTCGATCACACGGACGGCTTTGATAAACGTCTCCTGAAAAATGTCATCGGCCACATCACGGTCCTTGACCATCATGTGGATGTAGTCCTTCACCCTGCGGCTATGGCGTTCGATGAGTTTGGATATGGCACTACGGTCACCTGAAAGGTAGTGATTAAGCAATACCTGGTCACTTAATACTTGCACGTTCATACTCTTGTCTCCTAATTAGTTACTAAGAGTAGATTTCTTTCCCGATAGGCGATCCTTTTTTAGTTGTCTGATGTCGTTACAATTCCTTGTTCGGGCCTTGAAAACATCGGAGTTTTCGGAGGCTTTACGTTGACAAGATAAGCACTTTTTCCGAAAATACCAAATTTTTCTACTCCGCCGGCAATATTCCGGCATATTTTTTCCGCCCGAAACAAACAATATCCGTGCCAGAAACATCCCGTATGCGAACAAAATGAAGGCCCGCGCCTCCGGCGAACCGGCAAAAGCGGCCGATGAGATTCCGCCCGGCCGCGCCCCGCTATTTCAGCGGCTCCACATGAATGGCGATCATCGTGCCCTCGCCGAAGCGGGCGCGCAGGCGGCGTTCGATGTCGACCGTCAGGGCGTGGGAGCGCGCCACGGTCATCGCCCCGTCCATGCGGACGTGCACTTCGACGGCAATCGCGGCCCCGATGCGGCGGGTCCGCAGGTTGTGCGGCTGACACACCTCGGGATCGGCCGTCACGATGCGCAGAATCTCCTCCTCCACGTCGGCCGGAAGCGAACGCTCCAGCAGCTCGTTCAGCCCCGTGCGGACCAGATCGAAGGCCACCTTGAAGATGAACACCGCCACGACGAGCGCCGCGATGGGGTCGGCGATACGCCACTTCTGGCCCAGAAAATAGGCGCAGGCGATGCCGACGAGCGTCCCCAGCGACGACAGGGCGTCGCTGCGGTGGTGCCAGGCATTGGCCACGACGCTCGGGCTGTCGACCGTACGGCCTTCACGGACGGTGTAGCGGTAGAGAATCTCCTTGACGACGATCGACACCCCGGCCGCCACGAGGGCCACCAGCCCCGGCCGGGGCAGCAGTCCGCCGTCGACCACGATGCGGATGTCGCGGATGCTGCCGGCGAGAATCCCGGCCCCCACGATCCCCAGCGCGAGGCTTATGATGATCGTGGCGAGGGTTTCGTACTTCCCGTGGCCGTAATCGTGGCCGTCGTCCCGGGGCTTGGCGGAAATCCGCGCGAAGGCGATCACCACCACATCCGTCGCCAGGTCGGAGAACGAATGGACGGCATCGGCCACCATCGCTCCGCTCCGCCCGACGATTCCGGCGGCAAGTTTCAGCACAGACAACACCAGGTTGACCACGAACCCCACAAAGGTCACGCGGTAGATTTTACGTTTCCGGATTTCCGCTTCGCTGGACATAGGCGCAAAAGATTGAAGTTCAAAAATACGTTTTTTTCGATTATCACGAAACTGAATTTAACCGAAATGCGGCTCCAAGCTATTTTTGATTTTAGAGGAGCAGGTTTGCGCTTAACCGAAGTGCGGCGCAGATGGGTAGTACTTCGGTACGTCCCATTTGCGCCACACGAGAGCAAGTGCAAAAATGCCCTATAAAATCGAAAATCAATAGCTGCGGGCGAACAGCACGCGACGGTGCGACGGCCTGCCGGAGAAGACGCAGACGCCCTCTTCGTCGACCGCATCGACCGGAATGCAGCGGATCGTGGCCTTCGTGGCCTCCTTGATCGCCACCTCGGTCTCCACCGTACCGTCCCAGTGCGCCGAAAGGAAGCCCCCCTTCTCGTCGAGCACCCGCTTGAACTCCTCCCACGTGTCGACCTTCGTAATCATCGACTCGCGGTAGGCGAGCGCCTTTTTATAGATGTTTTCCTGAATCTCGGCCATCAGCCCCTCGATACGTTCCACAAGCCCCTCCTGCGAAACGGTCTGCTTCTCAAGCGTGTCGCGGCGCACCAGCTCGATCGTGCCGTTCTCCAGATCGCGTCCGCCCATGGCCAGCCGCACGGGCACGCCCTTGAGTTCGTACTCGGCGAACTTGAATCCCGGACGCACGTTGTCCCGGTCGTCGATCTTCACGCTGATGCCTTTGTCGCGCAGCTCTGCGGCAATCGCCCCGAAGCGGGCGCAGATCTCGGCGAGCTGCTCGGGGGTCTTGTAGATCGGCACCATCACCACCTGGATCGGGGCGAGTTTCGGAGGCAGGACCAGACCGTTGTTGTCCGAATGGGCCATGATCAGCGCACCCATCAGACGGGTCGAGACGCCCCACGAGGTCGCCCACACGTATTCGAGCTTGCCCTCCTTGTTGACGTACTGCACGTCGAACGCCTTGGCGAAGTTCTGGCCCAGGAAGTGCGACGTACCGCTTTGCAGCGCTTTGCCGTCCTGCATCAGCGCCTCGATGGTGAGCGTGTCCTCGGCGCCCGCGAAACGCTCGTTGGGCGACTTGTGGCCCACGACCACGGGCAGCGACATCCACTCCTCGGCGAATTTCTGGTAAACGCGGATCATCTTTTCGGCCTCCTCGACAGCCTCCTCGCGCGTGGCGTGCGCCGTATGGCCCTCCTGCCACAGGAACTCGGCCGTACGCAGGAACAGGCGCGTGCGCATCTCCCAGCGCACGACGTTGGCCCACTGGTTGCAGAGGATCGGCAGGTCGCGGTAGGACTGAATCCAGTTCTTATAGGTGTTCCAGATGATCGTCTCCGACGTCGGGCGCACGATCAGCTCCTCTTCGAGCTTGGCGTCGGGATCGACCACGACGCCCTTGCCCTCGGGATCGTTCTTCAGACGGTAGTGCGTCACCACGGCGCACTCCTTGGCAAATCCCTCGACATGGTGGGCCTCCTTCGAGAAGAAGGATTTGGGGATGAAGAGCGGGAAATAGGCGTTCTGATGTCCCGTATCCTTGAACATCTTGTCCAGCGCAGCCTGCATCTTCTCCCAGATGGCGTAGCCGTAGGGTTTGATGACCATACATCCGCGGACGGCGGAGTTCTCCGCAAGTCCCGCCTTCACGACCAGGTCGTTATACCACTGCGAGTAGTTCTCGTCGGACTTCGTGAGATCTTTCAGTTCCTTTGCCATATCTTTTTGGTTTTTACTTTTATTTCGGACTGCAAATATACAAAAAAATAAAGGTCCGTTGCAAAGACGGACCTTTATATTATTATGCATACACTTTAGAACCGGAATCCTAATGTCAGCGCCACGTTGTGACGATTGATGTCGGTCGAATAGAGGGCGCTCTCGGTGTACCCAACCTTATCCTCGGCATAGAACAGGTAGTAGTCCGACAGTTTCGACGACACGTACTGATAGGCCAGGTCGAGCAGCACGCCCCGGGACAGGACGAATCCCACGCCTGCGCCGTAATAGGTCGTCTGCTTGATGACGGGCGATGCCGGCGGAAACTCATCGTCCCGGATCATCGAACCGCTGTAACCGAAGCCCGCACGCAGCGACAGCACCGGCAGGGGTTTGAACTCGGCGCCCACACGCACGATGTTCGAAGCCTTGAAATTCTGGCGGAACGAATCGTTGTACCACGACTGCGAATCCAGCCCCGAGGGGTTGTCCTTGATGCGGATTCCGTTATACCAGTCGCGCTCGTAGTCGACCGAAATCACGCCCCGCTCGCCGAACGTGTACGACGCGCCGAACATCAGCCGCGTCGGCGAGACGAACGACCAGCCGTTGGGTCCGTCGTCGACCAGTAGCGGCGAGGTCATGTTGGGATCGTTCGCCGTGGAAATGTATCCATCCTTGTCGGGCGTCACGTTATCTTCCGCATGATCTTCGGGATTTTTGTTGTTGGCATAGGCCAGTCCGGCCGCCGCGCTCTGGAATTTCCGGTCGAGCGAATAGTAGGTCGGGGTGTGGATCGCCGCGCCGAGACGCAGGTTCGCCGTCGGACGATAGACGATGCCCGCCTTGAAGTTGACACCCGTGCCGTCCACGATCACGCTTTGGTTGAGTTTCCAGCGCAGCAGCTGATAGTCCAGCCCGGAATTTCCGAAATCGGGCGTGTTCTGGCTCGGCGTATCGTAGAAATACTCCTCGACATAGTCGATGTACTTGCGCTGGTAGACGCTCTGGATGCCCAGCGACGCACCGATGTAGATTTTATTGTTGATATTGGCGCCCACCGACAGCACATACTCGCCGATCGAACCTTTGCTCCGCAGCATCGTGTAGTGGTCGACGCCCGCATTGTTCCCGACCCATGTCGGTTTCCACGTCCCGGGATCGTCGGGATCGGTCTGGTCGATCAGAAACCCGCGGTAAGCCAGCATCGCATTCCAATACTGGGGATCGTTCGGCCAAACCCAGTCGCCCGAACCGCCGTTCGTATAAAAATCGTTTTTCGAAACGCCGTCCCACTTCAGCTGACGGGCATAGGCGTCGCCGATGGTCGCGGCCTGGTTCTGCCGCACGAACCCATAGTCGTAGTTGAAATCGGCAATGCGGTTGTAGCCGAAGCCGACATTGAGGCTGATGAGCGAGCGCGAACCCTCGTAAGCGTTGATCACGACACCGATGTTGGCCATCGAAAAGCGGTCGCGCGAATTGCGCCCGTACTCCGGGGCGTTGCCCTTGCTGCGCGCGAAGGACATCATCGGCGTGATCGAAATGTCGCCGTGGCGGTACATGCCCAGACCCGCCGGGTTGATCGACATCGACGAGAGGTCGGCGCCCAGCGAGGTGAAAGCCCCCGCCATGGCCATGGCGCGCGCCGTGCCGAAGTTGAACTGCGTCTGCGAGAGTTCGATCATATCGGTCGGCATCAGCAGGTCCTTGTCCATCAGAAGTCCGCCCCATTGCTGAGCCGAAGCCCCGGCCGCCGTCGCGGCGGCCGCAAGCGTGATTATCAGTCGTTTCATAGTCGTTTGCACATTAAGGAAGTCAACCGTTAACGTCCGCCGGAGTTCCGGTAGCTGCCTCCCGAAGAGGTCGTACCCGACCCGCCGCGCGAACCTCCGCCGTAACTGCCGCCCGACGAAGGCGAACTGCCGCGGTTGTAGGACGACGAACTGCCGCTGTTATAACTGTTGCCCCGGTCGTAGGTGTTGCCGCCGGAGTTGCGGTAGCCGTTATCGTTGTACCGGCTGCCTCCGCGCGACGAGCTGCCCGAATTATAGCGTCCTCCGGACGAGTTCCGCCCGCCGCTGTTGTCGCGCACGCCGAAGGTGTTCCGGCCGCCGCTGCTGCCGCCGCGCATCGACCCGGTCGATTTCGAGCCGGAATACGATCCCACACCGTAGCGGGTTCCCGAAGGCGACGTGTAGGGATTGGGCCGGCGCACGATGTTCGACTGATAAGGCCGTCCGTGCCAGCCCGGCCCCCATCCGGGACCATGATGATGCCCGTGCCATCCGGGCCCCCAGCCCCAGCCCGGTCCGTACCAGGGGTCGTACCACGAACTGTACCACGGTCCCCAACCGGGTCCGTACCAGGGATTGTGCCACGAGTTCCACCCGAAGCTCCAGCCCCAGCTGCCGAACGAGAAGCTCGGGCCCCAGGGCCTGTTCCACCCGTAGTACCACGGATCGGAGTAGATCACCGTGCCCCACGATCCGAACATCGAGGTGATGTACTTGGGTTCCACCCACACCTGGTCGCCCATGACCACGATGTTGTAAAACGCCGGGTCGTAGGCCGACACGTAGTTGAAGGCCGAACCGTAGCGGGCATTGATGTAGCTCGACGGCATCTTGTAGGTCGGCGACTCGAATCCGCGCAGGCGGCGCGCGTAAGCGCTTTCATAGTCGTCGGCCAACACGCTCTCGTAAGGATTTGCGTCCGCAGAGCGGTATTCGTAATAGCTATTCTCCGCGGCAGCGGCCTTCGCCTCGGCGATCCGCGCCTCCCATTCGGCCCTGCGGGCTTCGGCGGCAGCGCGCTGCGCCTCGGCCTCGGCCTGCTTCCTGCGGGAGATCTCCGCGCGGTCATGCACGGCGTAGAGATCGTCGGAAGCATACCCCGCCGAGGCGTAGTAAGCCGACGAGCAGCTTGCGAGGCCTGCGGACAGGATGACGGTTCCGAATAAAATTTTCAACTTTTTCATAGCGCACGTAATGTTTGCGTTAGTTCTTCAGGTACCAAACGAAAACCGTACCGATTTTAGTATCGTTCTTCTTTATAAACGGCCGCGCACGGAAAATACTGCATGCGCGAAGCGGGTCCGTCCGTTTGCAAAGATACGAACCGGCGAAAGCAAAAGCAAACTTGCCTGCATTTTGCCGGGCGGACGTATCTTCGACGAAGTCAAAGATACGAATAATTCCGGAAAAGCAGCAGAAACAGGGCCTCCGGAGGCGTTTTTTCAACCAAATGTGATTTTTTCCGCACGAAAATGTGCGAAAATAAAAAATATGCCTATATTTGCAGTCCCAAAACAACGGTTTTGGATCGGGAGAACGGGGCAAGCCCTCCTCCCGCGACCGAAAAGGAGAGGTGCCGGAGTGGTCGATCGGGCCGCACTCGAAATGCGGTGTACGGGCAACTGTACCGGGGGTTCGAATCCCTCTCTCTCCGCAGTATCGATTGATTATCAATCAATTACAGAAAAAGCGCACAGTTTTACGCACACAAACGTAAAAACTGTGCGCTTTTTAATTGGTTATTTCGCAAATAACCAATAAAGTAGCGCGAACCCTATTGTCATTATTCCAAGCTTTTAACCTAAAGCCGTTTTAACATTTTGGTAATTCCATACCGCTTGTCCATTGGAGCCGTAACCCCACATAGGCATATGTATCCCCACATTTCTTATTACATCTGGACATTTAGCCCTATCGACTTTAAAGGCATTATATAAAACGATGATTTTTAGGCCATCCCTGACAGCTTTTTCGCATTCATATTCAATATAACTGCGATTATCTACAGAATATCCTCTGGCACAATACCCACCATAACTGTTATAACTATTACAATATTGGCAACGTCCGCTTCTGACGGTTTTTGTGTTATTGCCTACTATAAGCACGAATGTATGAGACGCATCAAGCCTTTCCCCAAGAGAGCGCTTTATACTGCAATTAAGACTGCTATCTCGCGCTTGCTGTAAGTCATGAGCATTAGTAAATGATAAACTAAAATACTTATTATCATTCCAATAATTTAGTTGCTGAACGGCATTACTATCATTATCCCAATCCGCTGCGATGTAAGTTCTTGTTCTGTAGACCATAATTATTTCACTCCTTTCATTTCATAAATATTAATTTCTTCTATTGCTTCTTCTGTTAGAAGAATTGTTATCGGTTGATTTATATTTACAAGACTGGTCCTTAAGGTGCATAACATACATTTTAGTAGGTCAGATTTTGATTTGTTCGGTGTCCCATCAAACCTTGTTATACCTCCTCCCAAAAGTGGAATAAAAATCGGCTTATTCGCATATGTCCGTGATATTTCTGTCCACATTATTCGCAGACAATCCTCATAGTCTTTTTGGCTAAGATGTGCTTCATTATTATCAAAATGAGTAAACGCCAGAAGCATATAGTTTTTATAAGTAATAATTCGACCTAAAGGGTAAACTATTTTTCCGTCACGGGTACGTTTTTTTAGTTTAAGATTGTCGGGTGCATTTGTAATGGCATTCTTCAAATCGTCTAAATCTTCAACATGATAATCGATAAAAACGCCATTAATTGTATTATGAGCAATAACTATATCATCAACAGTAGTATCAAAAAACTCATTAAACGCAATAACTTTCCATCCTGCACCCTTAAAAATATCTCCTTGTCTAATATTTACTTTAATGCCACGAATTTTTAAAGACACACCCCTCTTGGCTTTGTAATATTTGGCTAAAAATACAATAGCAACTATTAGAAAAAATAATCCAAGCACCAATAATAATTTGATTACCCAATTATAATCACCCCATACGCAATCTAACGAAATCGCAGAAATTGCTAATGCCGTTTCAAATACAGCAAGTATGGCAAGACCCGTTGTAATGCTGTCTCTCCAAAGATTTGGGCTATTTAACCGTGGCAATTTCATTAAAACAATATTTAGGGATATTTCCCGTGTTTAACTATCAGTAAAAATACCCATAAAAAACCATTTAACAAAATAATACTCTAAATTTCATCCGGTTCATATTTCCACCTCGCTGAGATATTTCTAAAATCTCATTTGCCGATTTAATGAAACGGCAATCGATTAAGGCCTCCGAGATTAATGGCAGGAATCGTTTCTTCACTCTTGCGTACCGGAAGAATGCCTTAATAGAGTCTGATTTTTTATTACTGACTGCCTTTAATTTCTGTTCAAAATAAAATGGGAAGGTATTTTTTACGAGTTTACGATACTTACTTGCACTAATACTGCGATAATTAATAATCGTATCCTCTGTGTTAAGTGCAAAAGGCGAAATATCAATGATAAGCAGCCCTATTTCATTGCAACAGTTTATGAAATCCTGCTTGTCGGCGATTTGAATATTCAGTACATATTCCAAGTCGTTCTTGTAGAAAAACGACGTATTTTTCGTTTCGGGATTGTAGATATAGCTTTTGTCCTTACCCCATAAGGGGGCTTCGGCAATCATCAGGTATTTAACCTCTTTTATACACTCCAGATTCCGAAACCATATTTCGTTAATCTCGTGGAAGGCTTTCTCTAAATAAAGGTTGTCCCTTTCGAAATAGTCAATTATTCCATTCTCAGAATAGAAGTCGTGTAGTATCTGCTTGCAGCGGCTGTAATCCATATTGGCTTGGTTTGTCCTTGTAATTGGAGTCGAACCACACCAATAAAAAAGGCGCAGGTCTAATCCTATCTGCAGAAGGTACGACCAAGCACCCTGAATAGAATAAGAAAAGCCCGCGCCAAGCGAAGGCGTTTCCATCTATTATCGTCTATTCAGTTGCCTTAAAAAATTGGTCGTTTTTCTGCGAGCAACAATAGCGTAACGCTATGTAATTGCAAAGATAGTGAAAATTCCGACAGATAAAAGCCCAGTCCTTCAACTGTATTCGCAGGACATCGCGCGGGCGTCAGCGCTGCGCGCGACAATTCCACGTACAGATTATGGTCTTTATGCACCTTTTATCAAACCCTATTCCGAAAAGATATCATACCCCATGCGAAATGGCCATTTTCTTTCATTATAGGACAACAAAACACTTCAACCCAAAGAAATCCATTACCTGACCATTTAAAATGCGCATATATGGCCTATTCAAATGAAAGAATGAATATTAAATCTATTTTAGATAGGTTCATATTTTTAACCTTTCTCATCACTAACCTCAAAGTCAGCAGCCGCATCCAACCCATGTTGGCGAACAAAATAGAAGAACGAGCGAATGGTTACCTGATTTGCGCAGTTTCCTTTCGAAAGGCCACTAAATAACCTATCCGTTTCGACATAGCTGTATCGGGGATGGAAACTGCTGACCCGATGAAATAACTCCCGGCCGAAATCCCCGAAGGCGTTATGCAACGCATAGCCTATCCGCAGCCAATTTGCATAACCAGCGGTAATATCTACCTTTTTCTGCTCGATTATTTGGATATACTTGAGCACCTCTTTCAGCGGTTCGTCTTCGCTGTCCGTTCCGGATAGAGTTGCGTTCCCGGTAATATCAGGCACAGCCGCCCCGTCCGCCAATCCCTCGTATATTTCCGCCTCTTGGTTGATATATGGCTCCGGATCGTAAGACACGAACCGTTTTCGGGAAATGTCACAACAGGACGGGTCTATGGTAATCCCCATCGCGGAAAACTCGTTCTGCAAACTCCGGAAATGCAACAGTAGCTTGTTAGGCTGCGCTATAGGGACAACCACATAGTATCCTTCACCACCCACAGAACGTCCGCAAAATGCGACATAGGACAGTCTACCGAGCTGATCTTTCAACCAGTCATACCCCTCGACCTGCAGATTATCTTTCCTGTCGATGTCAATACAAATCAGCCCGGTGGGTTTCAGCAACGTATTTGCCGCCCCGCCCCGGAACAAACCGGACGGCGTGAATGCAGGAAGTCGAGCTTTCAACTCCTTTTTCTTCCTTGCGTCTGATTCTATCCGGACAGCCAGAACACGGGATTTGTAGCGATTTGTGGTCAAGAGGTCGATTAGAGTCGCTCTTACCGGGAATTTTGTATAGATGTGCTCGTAGTAGCTGACAGCTACATCCAGTCTGTTTTTCATACCGAAAACTTTTAATACTTCGGCACAAGGTTGGGCCGAATGGTTAAGAAGGTTAATTTTATGAAGATTTAGAATGAAATTTATTCTTCATCGGATTTATGTTTCTTCAAATACGCAACATTACCCACGTTTATCGTCGAAACCTGAATACCGTATGATTTAAGCCGCTTGATGAAATTGGGTTTGGTCAAATGGTAAAACCCGTTTTCCTGACAATAGTATTTATATTCGATATATAAATCGACAATCTTTGTTTTCACATTGACATCCGATTTATACCTTTCGTCGTTGAGGAACTGCCTCAAACTGTCGGACTGCAATCTGTAATCTTCAACGGCTCTACGCGCAGCAATACATTCGGTAATCCATTCTGTTTCAGAAGTCTTGCAAGTCCGCGAAGCACCCAATTGAATACTCCGGCAAGCTCGTTTTCGATAATCTGGCTATGTAAGTCCTTAATCTGTTCTTCGGGCGGAATCGTTACATCGAACGGGACAATCAGAAACCGACGGAAATAAGCATCCGTAAACTCGTTACCTCTCGGAAGTTCATTACAGTTAAAAATAAGCCGGGCATATTGAGTAAGATGAAACGGCTTGCCATAGGGCAACCGGGCCGACACAGGCTCACCGGAAACAAGTTGCTTAAATATGGACGATTCCAATTTACCATTGATTTCACTCGCATAGTTCACCAGTTTATTCGCTAACTGCGCCCGATAATATCCACTCCCATCGGTCAAATCCTGCAACGAATGGCAGATGACATTTTCAGTGCCGAGCAGCGCGTTTACAATTTCGAAGAACACCGACTTACCGTTCGCGCCGCCGCCGTAGAGTATCAATGCCTTTTCCTCTTTCAGAATCGTATTGCCCGTTTTTATAAAGAGGTAGCCGATGTATTCGGCCAGCACCTTTCGGGCGGATTCGTCCGGCTGTACTTTGGATAGGTATATGTCGAATAGAGGAGCCGCCGCATCTGGATTGTATTCGAAAGGGAGCTGATGCGTCAGAAAATCATCCTTGCAGAATTCCCGCAGTTTCCCCTGACCATTTTTAATCTCATACGTTCCGTTCAGTAGATTTATAAGCACCATATTGGAATTGGCCGCCGGGCTTTGCAAATAGGACTGCATCATAAACTGTTCGAACAGTTTCTTCCCGAATTGGTAGTATTTAGACGATACGATAGGAAAGCCCATCCGCTCCGAGGCTTTCAACAGAAATTTCTGGAAGGCATCGACATCGAGCCTCGACCAGAACATCCCGTTATACAGGTATATTTCGTTCTGATTGCGGCACAGCCCCCAGTCGTTTCTCTCGGCCAACCTCTCAATTTCCTCAATGGTGAAAATCACGTAGTGTTTCTCATTGACTTTCATTTTCAACAGTTTCTTCTGAATGCTCTGCGCCACATCGCTGTCAGGGGCGCATCCGGCAAGCTGTTTTTGGAGCAGCTTCGCTTCGGGGTAAGCCAAAGTCTTGAAATTGACAGGAGTTACCTGTTTCACCAAGGTATTCAGTATATCCTGTTGTAATTCTGCATAATTAATCGTTCCCATACTTATTCCCTTCCTAACGCTTTAAGTACCTTTTCGGCATCGAATACGATTTTCTTCCCTACCTGTGAGTAGCATCCCCGCAAACGAGGATCGTGCTTAATTTTATTCGCAGTAGTACGCGAACAGCCGAGTAGTTCGCACAACCCACGCAGACCATAGACCAATCGAGGCTCCTTTACCTCGGCGGATTCAACTCTTTGGGGTGCGGCTAACCGTTGGAGTTCCAAAAGTTCCTCCCCGTTCATCTGCCACACCGGTTTCTTTAATAGTACGTGTATCATTGTATAATTTTTTTAATTTTTGCATCGCTGTATCTGGCCAGTATACTGCTCTGCGGAAACAAAACTACACAATGATAAATCTTGAATCAACTGATTCAAAACAAACTACCCACCCATCTTCCAATGGGCGGGTAGTGAGCGGGTATCTGAAAATAAAGCATTTACACCTAGCGAGTATTTATGCTTTTCGCTATCTCTTCCAAGATTCCATAATCTTTTGTCGGTTCGTCTTTCTTTGGATTCGACAATTCGCCTATATCTTTATTGTTGATTAAAAAAAGATTTCGGGCATTCCGTTTCTTATCATGAGGAATTGAACGCTTTCTTGTAAATAGTAAAATTAATTCACCGAGAGCTTGCTTGCTTCTATTCCAGCGTAGCGGCTTGAAATCTTCTGGATACAGACCGCCACCGAACACATAGTTAAAATGCGTTTGATTCGTTTTCTCCGGAAGGAAGTGTCCGTCTTTAGTTAGTTTCCCATATAAATATTGACATTGGGCAGGCTTTAAGTCTAACAAATGCGGCGGTATTCCTGCATTTTTTGAAATACTTTCATCAGAACGACCATTCACAAGCTCCTCAATCCGCTCCATCTCTGTTTTAACGTATCGCTCGTATTTAAGTATTTCCATCTGAATAGCTGACGATGTTTTAATTCGTTTCTTCTCTCCGTTCGGATAGGTGTCCGATAACCATTGCGCGATAATTTGAAGTTCATTCTTCAACCACCCATAATAGAGTACGGATTTCTCCAGATCGCCAGCTTCCACCCGATTTATAGTTCGTTCTGCGATATATTCTTGCTCCGCCTTGTCGTACATTTTCAGACGGCGTGCTTTCAAAAGCTCAAAATTATGAGTCGGATTTATCGGAGCATCCGGATCCATCGCTTTAATAAAATCATAAACAGGTATTTGCTGTTCGTTATCTCTGATGAAATAAATTTTATCATCCATATCCTAACTATTTTTCATTAAACAATTTCATCGCCTCGGCTTTAGCCGAATCCGCAATGGCTATATAGGGCTTCATCGCTTTATAGTCGCTGTGCCCCGTCCATTTCATCACCACTTGCGGGGGTATGCCCATCATTATCGCATTGCTTATAAATGTCCGCCGCCCCGTATGTGTACCCATCAGTTCGTATTTCGGATAAACTTCATCGACCCGTTCGTTCCCTACATAATAGGTAACCGTTTCGGGTTGATCCAGACCGCACAATTGGCCGAGTTCCTTGATATAATCGTTCATCTTTTGATTCGATATTACGGGCAATGCCTTATTATCCTCAAACGGCACCCCGTCGTATTTATCGAGTATTGCTTGACTGTATTTATTCAGGTCGATTGTAAGGCTGTCCGCTGTTTTTACCGTTGTAATATGAAGCGCCCCGTTTTTGATATCATACCGTTTCAGATTATAGACATCTGAATATCGCAGCGAAGTGAAACAGCAAAAGCAGAACACATCCCGAACCCGATCCAAATATTTCTTACTCTCCGGTATCGGAAAGTTGTAAACGGTCATCAGTTCATCCCAAGTGAGGAAAATGATACGTTTCTCGGTCGTTTTCAATTTGGGCTTAAAGGAGAGGTAAGCCATATTCTTGTGGTAACCATTGTTCGCAGACCATTTCAGAAACCATTTTAAGAACCCCAACTGCTTTCCTATCGTGCTGTTGCGAAGCCCTTTTTCGTCCCGAAGATGAGTAATGAAATCCGCAAGCCCCTTTTCCGTCAGATCGTCGAACGACAAGTTTGGCGAGAAGATATACAGATGATTCCGCAGGGCGATGTATTTTTCATACGTACCGTGCGTCCATCCGTTTATATTTCCTATCTCCTTAATGAACTCATCGAAGACATCGAACAGCGTTTTTTCACGTATCTCCCCCACTTCATCCAGTTTGTTTTTGTTGGTGCTGATATTTTGCAGAATCAGCTCCTTGGTAACCTTCAGTTTTCCGGTCAGGCACTTATTCTCGAAATCGATACTCTGCTGAACGATATTATTGAGGTGGGAATTGATGACGTTGTACGTTATTCCCTTCGCATTGGACGCCCCCTGCCTGACCTTCTGCTTGGAACTGTCCCATTTCGCAGGGTTGATACTGTACCCCACGGACGTAAGAAGCCTTATTCCGCCGATGGCTATGGAAACACGTATTGGGAAATCCCCGTGTTTATCGCCTCTGCTGTTCAGATAAAAGTTTACCGCCATATTCTTCACGAAATAGTTACGCACAAATATAAGCACACTTTCCCGTAAAACACGATAAACTACAAAAAATTATTCTGAACTATGCAAATTCAAATCGTTTTAATACAGTACTATTTATCAATTAATCCGAATCAATGTGAATTATAGGTTATGAAGCCCTCCTCTCCGCCAGGAGACGCTCAATGACAGCGAACTGCACCGAAACGTCCGGCTACAAGGCCGGACGTTTTTCTTTTTCCGGACCCGCCCGTGCGACAGCCGCTCCGGCTTCCGTCCCCGGCGTCTCTTCCGTCCCCGGCGTCCCCACCGTCTCCATCATCCCCATCGTCTCCATCGTTCCCATCGTCTCCACCGTCTCCGGCCGGACAGACCGGGAAGAACGAACAGAACGCCGGGATATGCCTCGAATAGGCCTGTTTGTTTTGGCGCGTCCCATTGACGGATCATCGTTTTTTTTGTAATTTGCGGCGATTTTGCCGCTTTGCCGCAAACACGCACGCGCAAAAGGCAGGCCGTCGGCCTGTCTTTTGTCCGATTCCGAAACACGCTGTTTCCACAAATGCTGAAAAAAATTCTCAAACATACGCTCCGGACGCTGCTCGTCATTCTCCTCGTCCTGCTGCTGGTCCCGGCGCTGCTCTATGTTCCGGCCATTCAGGACCTGGCCCGGCGACGGGCCGTCGCCTACGCCTCCCGGACGCTCGGCATGGAGGTCTCCGTCGAACGCATCCGCCTCGCCTTTCCGCTGCGGCTGACGGTGGACAACACCCTGCTGGCCGACAGGACGGACACGCTCCTTCGCTGCGGAAGGCTCTCGCTCAACGCCGCCCTGTGGCCGCTGATCCGCAAAGAGGTCGTCATCCGGAACTTCGCGCTGGAACGCGTCGCCGCCCACTACAAGGACACCTTGGCGGGCATGGACCTGCGCCTGGCTGCGGGAGAGTTGTCCCTCGAAGCCGTCCGCGCCGATCTTTCGGCCAACACGGCCGGCATCTCCCGGCTCGTTCTCGCCGACGCGGACATCCGGCTGAACCTGACCGAAGCGGCTCCCGCCGAGAAAAAGGAGAGCGCCGCCGCCCTGCCGTGGACGGTGGGACTCGACAGAATCGCGGTCTCGAACCTCGCCTTCGGGATGCGGACCTCCCCTGCGGTTTCCGAACTCTCCGTCCGCCTGGCCGACGGGAGCGTCGACACCTGCCGGGTGCTGCTGGACAGCCAGCAGGTCTCCGTGAAAAGCGTCCTGCTCGACCGGGGCGCCTACTCCTACCTCACCGGACCGGCCGAAGCGGAAAGCGGGACTTCCGCCGGGACGACCGAAGCGTCGGCACCGTGGACTGTCCGGGTCGGCCGCGTCGCGCTGACCGGCAACAGCGTCGAATACGGCCGGCTGGGCCACCGTCCCGCCGCGGGGTTCGACCCGGCGTTCATCGCCCTCGCGCCGCTCGACCTCACGATTGATTCGGTGTACAACCGGGGCGCCGACATCGCGCTGCAAATCCGCCGGACGGCGTTCACCGAACGCTGCGGGCTTTCGGTCCGCGACCTGACCGGACGTATCGGCATGGACGCCTCGGGCATCGTCCTCTCCGGCCTCGACCTGCAAACCTCCTTCTCCCGAATCCGGGCGGAGCTCACCGCCGGGGCCGGAATCCTGAAACTGGAGCCGGCTTCGCCGCTCGACGCCGTCCTTTCGGCCGACCTGAACACGAAGGACCTGAAATTCCTCTCCCCGGAGGCGGTCCCGCCCGTGCTGGACGACCGGACCGTCCGGCTGTCGTTCTCCGCGGCGGGAACTCTGGGCGACCTCGGAAAGACGCAGCTGGAAATCTCGTCGCCCGGGCACCTCGACCTCAAGGCCGACGCCGCGGCGAAAAACCTGCTCGACGCCAACCGGATGGAGGCGTCGGCCCGCTTCGAGGGCGACTTCCGGGACCTTGCGTTCCTCAAGGCGCTGCTCCCCGACACGGCCCTGCGGCGGCGCGTGGCGATTCCGGCCCTGATCCGGCTCCGCGGCTCCGCCGGGGCGGACAGGGGGACGTTCTCGACGGCTTCGACACTCTCGGCCGACGGCGGCGAACTTTCCGTGAAGGGGCGGTTCAACCCCCGCGAACAGAGTTACGACGCCGCGATCCGGGCCGACAGCTTCCCGCTCAACAGTTTCCTCCCGGCCGATTCGCTGGGGATCGTCGACCTGGCCCTGCAAGCCCGCGGCACGGGCTTCGACCCGCTGCTGCCCCGGACCCGGACGAGCCTCCGGGCGCAGATCGACCGCGCGGAGTTCGGCGGACGCGACTTCGGGGGCATCGAACTCGACGCAGAACTCGACAGCCAGCGTCTTTCGGGACGGATCTCCGACCGCGACGAGGCGCTCCGGCTGCTGCTGTCCGTCTCCGGAACGCTGACCGAACGCGAACAGCGCATCGGCCTCTCGGGCAGCGTCTTCGGGTTCGACCTGGCCGCGCTGGGCGTCAGCCCGGAGCCGATCGGCGGATCGTTCGCCCTCGATGCCTCCGCATCCGCCGCCGGAAAGGGGGCCTATGCCGCCCGCATCGCGCTGGACAGCATCGAAATCCGGAACAAACACCGGACGGACCGCATCCGCCCGACGAGCGTCTCGCTGCACACCGACTCAGCCGCAACCCGGGCCGAAGCGGCTTCCGGCGACCTGTCGCTGACGTTCTCCACGCCCCAATCCGCCGACTCGCTGATCGCGGCGCTGACCCGGAGCGCCCGGACGCTGGCCGGACAGATCGACGCGCAGAGCATCGACATGGAGCAATTGAAACCCGCGCTCCCCGACTTCGCCCTGCGGGTCTCGGCGGGTCCCGACAACATCCTCAACAGCCTGCTGAAATCCCGGAAGATCGCCTTCGACGCGCTGAACGCCGAAGGGGTGAACTGCGACTCGCTGCCCGTTTCGATCCGCCTGCGCACGGAGGGACTGGCCTACGGGAACGTGGTCCTCGACACCGTGACGGCCGACATCCGCCAGAACGGGAAACGGCTGGAATACGCCCTCGGGCTGGCGAACACCCCCGGGAACCTCGACAACATCGCCCGGGCCGGACTGTACGGCCATCTCGTGCGGAACACCGGGCAGGCGAACCTTTACCAGCGCAACCGCGCCGGCCGCGAAGGATTCCGCTTCGGGCTGGACGTGACGTGGACCGACAGCCTGGTCCGCGCGAGCGTGACGCCTCCCGACCCGCTGTTCGGTTTCGAGCCGTGGACGGTCAATCGCGGCAACTACCTCGCATACCGCTTCGACAAGCGCGTGGAGGCCGACCTCGACATGACCCACGGCGACCAGCGGTTCGCGATCCGCACGACCCCGGGCGGCGACGCCGCCGACGACATCCGCCTCGACATCGCCGGACTGAACGTCGGTCCGGCGCTGGGGCTGTTCCCCTCGGCCCCGCCCGTCGACGGCGTGCTGGGCGCGAACCTGACGCTGAATCTCGCGGCGGACAGCCTCTCCCTCCGGGGCGGGGTCTCGGTGGCGGAGCTGACCTACGACAAACAGCGTTTCGGCAGCGTCGACCTCGGGCTGTTCTACAAACAGGACCGGGGACACCTCGCCGACGCGCGCCTGACGCTCGACGGAGCCGAGGTGCTGACCGTGCAGGGGGACTGCCGCGAGGGGCGCGAAAGCCCGCTCGACCTGACGGTGACCGTCCCGGGCTTCCCCTTGCAGCGGGCCAACGTCTTCCTGCCCGCCGACCTGCTCCGCCTTTCGGGCAGCCTTCAGGCCAGGGTCCACGCGGGCGGCACTCCCGAGCGGCCGAAACTCGACGGAGGCGTGCGGTTCGCCGGGACCGACGTCCGCGTCCCGATGATCGGCACGTCGTTCGGCCTCTCCGCGGACACGATCCGCATCGCCGGCAGCCGCATCCTGTTCGACGACTACGCGGTTTACGCCCCGAACAAAAGCGCGCTGACCGTCGGCGGCGAGGTCAGCCTCGCCGACTTCGGGCGCATGACGGCCGACCTCGCGCTGCGGGCCTCGGATTTCCAGTTCGTCGACGTGGCCCGCAAGGCCGGCACGGCGGTCTACGGCAAGGCCTATCTCGACCTCGGCGCCACGGCCAAAGGTCCCGTGGACGAACTCGTCGTCCGCGGCAACGTCGCCCTGCTGGGCGGCACGGACATCAACTACGTCATGCAGGACTCGCCAATGGACGTGAAGGAACGCCCGCAGAATGTCGTGACGTTCGTCTCGTTCAGCGAGCTGGACACCCAAACCCCGGACGACACGCCGCAGGAGGTACGCATCGGGGGCATGGACGTGCTTATAAACGTCGACATCAACAACGACGTGCAGGCCGCCGTGGACCTCTCGGCCGACGGCAGCAACCGGATCGACCTCCGGGGCGGCGGCAACCTCACCTACACGATGAACCCGCTGGGCGACGTCCGCCTGTCGGGCAAATACGTGCTTTCGGGCGGAAGCGTGCGCTACAACCCGCCCGTCATCTCGCAGAAAATCTTCAAAATCACGCCGGACAGCTACGTCGAATGGATCGGCGACATCGCCGACCCGGCCTTCAACATCACGGCCGTCGAGACCGTGCGGGCCAACGTCTCCTCCGACGGGCAGGACTCCCGGCCGGTGAATTTCGACATCTCGATCAACATCCGCAACTCGCTCAACGACCTGGCGATCAGTTTCGGCCTGGCGGCCCCCGAGGACCTCGCCATGCAGAACCAGCTGAACTCGCTGACGGCCGAGCAGCGCGCCAACCAGGCGATGAACCTGCTGATCTACAACACCTACACCGGCCCGGGAACGACCGCGAAAGTCAGCTCCGAGAATCCGCTCAACACGTTCATCCAGAAGGAGCTGAACCAATGGGCGCAGAACAACCTCAAGGGCGTGGACCTCTCCTTCGGCATCGACTCCCACGGCGAAGACGACCCCAACGGCCAGCGCACCGACTACTCCTACCGGCTCTCGAAAAACCTCTTCAACAACCGCGTGCGGGCGGTCATCGGCGGCAAGTTCAGCACCGACGCCGACCCGTCGCAGAACCTCAAGGAGAACCTGATCGACGACATTTCGCTGGAATACATGCTCACCAAACGCGACAACATGTACCTGAAAGTCTTCCGCCACACGGGCTACGAGAGCATCCTCGAAGGCGAGATCACCGAAACGGGCGTGGGTTTCGTCATCCGCAAGAAACTGTCGCGGCTGGGCGACCTGTTCAAGCCGATGCGTCCCAAAACCAAAAAACCGAAAAAATGAGTCCGCAGCGCATCCGAAACATCGTTCTGCCCCTCTGCGCCGTGCTGCTGGCGGCCTCCTGCTCCACCACCCGGCGGCTGGGGAGCGACGAGGTGCTGTATACGGGCGTGAAAAAGATCCTCATCGAGCCGGATTCGGGCGTCGTGCTCACTCCGGCGGCCGAGTCGGCGGTGAAGGAACCGCTGTCGGTCGCACCGAACAATCCGCTTTACAGCCCCTACCTCCGCACCCCGCTGCCCGTCGGGCTGTGGGCCTACAACCACCTCTATACGCCGAAGGAGAAAGGATTCAAATACTGGTTCTACAAGCGGCTGGCCAAACAGCCGGTGCTGATCTCCAAGGTACAGCCGCAGCTGCGCACGAAGGTCGCCGAGCAGGTCCTCGAAAATTACGGGTACTTCGGCTCCCGCGCCGCCGACTCCCTGCTCTACCGCAAGCGCGGCCGCAAGGCGAAAGTCCGGTACACGCTCGGCATCGCACCCGCATGGCGCTATTCGTCCATCGCCTATCCGCAGGCCGTCGGGGGTCTGAAACAGCTGATCGACAGCCTGCAAGCCACCTCCCTGCTGCGCGTCGGGGCGCAGTACAACCTCGACTCGCTCACGCTCGAACGCAAACGCATCTCCCAGCTGCTCCGCAACCGGGGCTACTACTATTTCCGTCCCGAATACATGGAGTACCTGGCCGACACGACCGCCGGCCGACGGCAGGTCGCCCTGCGCCTGAACCTCCGGCCGAACGTTCCGCAAGCGGCCCTCATGCCCTACCGCGTGGGCGACGTCACGGTCCGCCTGACCAACATCAAACCCGGCCCTGCGGATACGCTGCGCCTGCCGGGCGCGACCGTCATCGCCCAGCGGCCGCTGAAAATCCGCCCCCGGGTCCTGTCCCGCGCCCTGACGCTCCGGCCCGGGCAGCTCTTCACCGTCGACGCCCAGAACCGGACGCAGACCGACCTCAACAAACTGGGGATCTTCCGCTCCGTCAACCTGAGCGTCACGCCGCTAGACTCGCTGCGCGGCTCCGACACGCTCGACGTGGAGATCGACGCCCGGTTCGACTACCCGCTGGAGGCGGCCCTGGAGACCGACGTCACCTCGAAGTCGAACAGCTTCATCGGCCCGGGCGTCACCTTCCGGGTCAGCAACAACAACCTCTTCCGCGGCGGCGAGGTCCTCTCCGTGAAGCTGAACGGCTCCTACGAATGGCAAACGGGCAACAAGAACTCCGGGGGACGCTCCTCCCGGCTCAACTCCTACGAACTGGGGCTGAACGCCAACCTCGACATCCCGAGGCTGCTGCTGCCCCGGAGCATGACGCGCCGGCAGAAATACCCGGGGAGCACGTCGTTCCAGCTGGGCGTCGACCTGATGAACCGTCCCAGCTTCTTCCGGCTGATCGCCTTCAGCGGTTCGGCGGGCTACAACTTCCAGACCTCCCCGTACAGCCGCCATTCGCTGACGGTCTTCAAGCTCACCTACAACAAACTGCTCCACACGACCGACTCCTTCGACCGGACGATGGACGAAAATCCGGCCATCGCCATGAGTTTCCGCAACCAGTTCGTGCCCTCGATCAACTACACCTACACCTTCGAGCGGACCTACGGCGCCACGGGCAACCGGCGCTTCTACTGGCAGAACAGCGTCACGTCGGCCGGCAACCTGCTTTCGGGCATCCTGCGGGCCTTCGGCGAACGGCAGCCCCAGACCCTCTTCGGCAACCGTTTTTCGCAGTTCGTCAAGGAGGTCAGCGAAGTGAAGTTCTACCACCGCATCGGCCGCCGCAACAACTGGCTGGCGACGCGTCTCCTCGTCGGCGCGGGCTACGCCTACGGCAATTCGGAGGTGATGCCTTACAGCGAACAGTTCTACATCGGCGGCGCCAACAGCATCCGCGCCTTCACCATCCGGTCGCTCGGCCCGGGCAGCTACCGTCCGCCCGCGGACGACCGCAACGGCTACCTCGACCAGACGGGCGACTTCAAACTGGAAGCCAACATCGAATACCGCTTCGGCATCATGGGGCGGCTCAACGGGGCCGTCTTCCTCGACGCCGGAAACATCTGGCTGCTGAAGAAAGACCCCAAACGTCCCGGGGCCGAACTCAAATGGAAAGGCTTCCTGAACGACATCGCGCTGGGAACAGGCTTCGGACTGCGCTACGACATCAGTTACCTGGTCATCCGCGCCGACCTCGGCATCGGCCTGCACACCCCCTATCCGAACCCGGACAAGAAGGGCTACTACAACATTTCCAGTTTCAAGGACGGTCTCGGATTCCACCTGGCCATCGGGTATCCGTTCTAAACGTCCGCTCCGGCAAGGCAGGACGCCCGCCGCCATACCCGCGCCAAAGGCCTCCGGACGCGCCGCCCTTCGGCGTCCGCATCCGTCCCTTCGATCCTTTCCGGTCCGCAGAAATCGCGGCCGTCACTTCCCGTTCGCAGAAATCCCTTTCGCCATTCCCGGCGGCATGCCGCATCGCTGCCGCACCTGCGCCATGCCCCTTCGTCCCCGGACAGCGGCTGTTCCGGACGAACCGGTCCCGTCCGGACATCTGCGCATACCATTCCGACCATCCGGTCCGGAACGCGGCGGAGCGCCCGGGTTATCCGGCCATTCCGCAAGCATCAAATGCACGGAGAAGAGACAGCTTGCAGCTGCCATATAATACCGAATTTACGAGAATACAATTTTCAATACGAAAACAAACCCAAGGGTTAAGGTTGTAGTTGCCCGCACAAATTCCGATCTGCATTTTTGTTCAGATTACCCCTTTGAAAGAACAAAAACAGCCAATATGACTACGACTCCTCCCGAAACTCCGAATGCCTCTGTAAACACACGTTCATCATCCCATCCGTCATCGCTGTTTCAGTAAGTCCGGGTAGGTTCTGTTGGCTTCCCATCAACCATCAAAATCCGCTTAATATGTACGTTTCCGAACACCTGAAATGGCGCATTCTGATTGCGCAAGCCCTCAAATCGTTCCACTTCGAGCGCGAAAATGCCAACCGTAACCTCAAGCGGGTCTTCGAGACCTTCGGCAAGTATCTGTTAGGCACGACCTACGACACGTTCCTGAACTACCTCAACAAGGAGAAGTACGACATCTCGAAACTCAAACTGCCGCCGTACATCCTGATCGCGCTGAAACTGCTCGACGCCATCCGGCTCGCGTGCGACCGCCTGCATGCCCGCAGGCCGAACGCCTCGTGGACGCTGACCGCAATCGTCGAGGAAGTGCTCGCCGTCGTGCGCGAGAAAGAGACGGAGCACCCCGGCCGGAAAACCCGCGTCGACTGACCCTGAACCGCAAAAGAAACCGGGCTGCAAGATCGCTTGCAACCCGGTTTTCGCATGCTGCGGAAAGAAGGGGATTCGAACCCCTGAAACCCTTTAGGGGTTTACTCGCTTTCCAGGCGGGCCAGTTCAACCACTCCTGCATCTTTCCGAAAGGTGCCCCAAAAGTACACAATATTTCCCGATTCTGCAAATAGCGGCGCTCTTTTTCCGTTCATCCGCCCTGCGGACGGGCCTTTCAGCGGATAAAACTCGTCACGACCCGCTCTTCCGGTTCGGGACGGCCTTCCGAAGCCAGCAGTCCGGCCCGGAGCATCCGCGCCATGTTGCGGGCCAGCACGCGCATCGTCTGCAACCCTTCGGCGTCCTGCGCCGCCTCGCCCGGCAGCCTCCCGTGGACGCTGTTCCAGTATTGCGACGACACGACGGGCATGTTCGAAATCGTGAAATACTTGTTCAGCCGGTCGAACGTCGCGCTCGCCCCGCCCCGGCGGCATACGGCCACCGCCGCGGCAGGCTTGTAGGCCAGGCGGTCGGAACAGGAGTAGAACAGCCGGTCCAGCAGGGCGCACAGCGACCCGTTCGGCCCGGCATAGTAGACCGGCGAACCGACCACCAGGGCGTCGGCCCCGGCGAGTTTCTCGCGGACCTCGTTGTAAAGCGCGTCGTTGAAGACGCAGCGTCCCAGTTCGGCGCACTTTCCGCAGGCGATGCATCCCTGCACGGCCTTGGTTCCGATCGAGACGATCTCCGCCCCGACGCCCTCGGCTTCGAGCGCGCGGGCCGCTTCGGAGAGCGCGATGAAGGTGTTCCCCTCGCGGCGGGGACTTCCGTTGATAAGCAGTACTTTCATAATTGCGGGTATTTCATGCAAAAATAACCATTTTTTTCACTCCCCGTACACATTCCGCGCCGAATCTAAAACCGCACGGCAATTCCGTGCGGCAACAAAAAAGGGGGATTCCGAAGAATCTCCCTCACTCTCAAACCTAACCGGCGACTACTTGTTTGCCTCGGCCTTCTCGCAGCACGATTTCTCGCAGCAGGCCTTGGTCGAATCGGCCTTCTCGGCGCAGCATGCAGCCGTCGAATCGCACTTCTCGGCGCAGTTTGCGCAAGCCGAAGCTTCGGTAGCGGCAGCGGCGGCAGCGCCCTCGGCAGCCTTCTTGTTCGAATTTCCACAGCAGCCTACCATTGCGACGGCAGCCAGGACGATGACAAAAGAGACAATCTTTTTCATGGCGTTAAACATTTAATTGTTAATTGTTCCGTAACGCCGCAAAGTTAAATATTCGCCCGGGAAAAGCAAAGAAAAAAGAATTATTTTTCGAAACCGGACTTTTATTGGTCCAAAAGGTTGGAAATCGGGGATTTCTCCCTCTTCAGCTGCTTGAGAAAAGCCTTCGGGAAGGTCGCCGACACACGCCCCTTGAGCATGATGGCCTCCTCCTTGGTCAGGCAGTTGCCCGCCGAAACGATGAAATAGGGAATCTCGTAATCCACGTAAACCTTCACGTCGGGATAAGTCTCCTCGAACAGCGCCTTGGCGGCAAAAGCCCCGTCGCGCGCCGCAGGCCCGTTGTCCGAAAAGACGCAGACCCGGTGAAAACCCTCGAAATAGAGCCGCTGCCCGGCGCGCGCGGCGTCGGCCACGGCGCGTGCGGCGTCGTCATGCTCGGTGACGGTGACCTGCGCCCGGTTGAAAAGCGTCGCCCCGGGCGTGGGTTCCGCCAGACGCTGCTTGAAGGCGTCGAGCGACTGCGCGTGCGCGGAAACGGCCGCGCACAGGAGAATCGGCATGAGGAAAAGCAATCTGCACATTATTTCAACTGTTTTTTAACGTCCTCTATCGTAAGGCCAAAGGTATTCAAAAAATCCGACAACGGCATCCGTTCGCGCGAAATTTTCACGGGAGCCGGGCCTCCGCGCCCTTCCACGGCATACGACACCTCGACCTGCGACAGATCGCCCGACTTCACCTTCCGGGCCAGCACGTAGAGCGCCAGCGGGTCGGAGATTTTCAGCTGCCACAAGGTCCGGAAGCTGTCCGTCGTACGGCGGGGCACTTCGACCGCCTCGCGCAGGACGACCGTCCCCACACGGCCGCCGGCATAGTAAACGCCCATTTCCGCGGCATCGAGCACCAGCTTGTAACCCGTATCGTTCATCACCCGCACGACCACCTCGGCGCCCGTCAGTCCCTGACGCTCGACCCTTTCAATGCCCTCGAAGCGGATGTTGCGCCGGGCCTTCTCCACGGCGCGGCGGCACGAAGAGAGCGACACCGCGACCGCCAGCAGCAATACGTACACCGAATAACGTTGTATCATCTTCATCTTTCTCCTATATATATTTGTGCGATACCGAAACTCTGGCTCCGCGCCCGGCAGTTGCGAAATCCCGCCCGGGCCATCATCGCCATGAACTCCTCCGGCGCGGGAAACTCCCCGACCGAGGCCGGAAGATACTCGTAGGCCCGCTTGTCGCGCGACACCAGCCCGCCGATGCGGGGCAGGATTTTGTAGGAATAAAATTCGTACAACGCCCGGAACACCCGGTTGCGGGGACGCGAAAACTCCAGGATAACGACTTTGCCCCCGGGTTTTATTGTGCGGGCCAGTTCGCGCAGCCCGGCCCCGAGGTCTCCGAAGTTGCGCACCCCAAACGCCACGGTCGCCACATCGACCGACGCGTCGGCCACGGCGAGACGCTCGGCATCGCCCCGGTCGAGGACGATGCGTCCGTCCAGCCCCCGGGCCTCGATCTTGCGGCGTGCCACGGCGAGCATCTGCTCCGAAAGGTCCACCCCGAGCACCTGCACGTCGCGGATGCGGCGGGCCATGGCGATCGCCAGGTCGCCCGTTCCGGTCGCCACGTCCAGGATGCGGCCGGGCTTTGCGCGGCGCACCTCGCCGACCACGCGGCGGCGCCACACGCGGTCGATGCTCATCGAAAGCGTATGGTTCAGCAGGTCGTACTTTGGCGCGATGTTGTCGAACATCTCGCGCACCTCCTCCTTTTTGGTCTGATCTGTATTGTATGGTTTCATTCGTATCTAATCGTTTCTTCGGGCTTCACGGTGGAGACCACGGCCGTCGGGATCACCAGCAGGGCGACGATCGCGGCGACGAACCCCGCGTTGAGCGCCAGCCACCAGCCCCAACCCAGCGACACGGGCACCTCCGAGAGCAGGTATCCCTCGGAGCTGAGCTTCACCAGATGCGTCCATTTCTGCACGAGGCACAACCCCAGTCCGGCGGCATTGCCCCACGCCAGCCCCCGCAGGGTCACCAGCGCCGCCCGCCAGAGGAAGATGCGCCGCAGGCAGCCGTTGCGCATCCCGAGGGCTTTCAGCAGGCCGATCATCCGCGTCCGCTCCAGCACGAGGATCAGCAGCGCCGAGGTCATGTTGAAGAAGGCCACCACGAGCATGATGACGATCACCACCGCGGCGTTCACATCGTGGGCCTTCAGCCAGTCGAAAATATTGGCGTACCGCTCCCGGACGCTCGTCACGGCGAGGTTTTCGGAATCTTCGGCATCATCGTACAACAGCGTCCGGCCCAGCGTCCGGGCGAACGTGTCGGCGCCGGCCAGCGAGCGCGTCAGGATCTCATAGCCCGAAATCTCGTCCGGTCCCCACTCCGAGAGCCGCTGCACGTTGCGGATGTCCGTCACGACCACCACGCCGTCCATCTCCTCCATCCCCGACTCGTAGACGCCCGCCACCTTGAAACGGTCGCGGCGCGGCATTTCGCCCGGCTCGACGAACAGCATCTCGACCTTGTCGCCCACGCCCAGCAGCAGTTTGTCGGCCAGCGTGCGCGACAGCAGGATGTCCTTCGTGCGGACCTCGCCGCCCACACGGGGCAGCTCCCCCGCGACGAGCCATTCGCGGAAATACGACCAGTCGTAATCCGCCTCGACACCCTTGAGCATCACCTCGCCCACGGCGTCGGCCGTGCGGACGATGCCCCCCTTGACGGCATAGGGAGCCATCGCCACGAACCCGTCGGTCCGGCGGATCAGCTCCTCGACATGCGCGCTGCGGCGCACGGGCTGCGCATCGAGCGCGTTCACGCCCCTTATGTCGGTCACCGCGACGTGAGCCGCAAACCCCGTCATCTTGCGCGCCACCTCGCGTTTGAAGCCCATGATGACGGCCATCGCGAGGATCATCACCGCCATCCCCAGCGCCACCGACACCACGGCGATACGCTCCATCACCCCGGGCTTGTTCCCGGGCGCGGGCTGCGCCATGCGGCGTGCGATGAAAAAGGCGAGATTCACGGTGCGCTGTCTTGTCGAAAATTTGTACAAAGTAACATATAAATTTCGTATTTCCGGTATCGTAACGACACTTTTTATCAGCCGGAAGGTTTTACAAACGCGCCCGCAATTCTGTTTTGCAGCCATCCTACTTTTTTGTATCTTTGCGGAAAACAAACGTTTTTCGTATGCAAAAACAGGCATTGATTACGGGAGCCACTTCGGGCATCGGACGCGCCACGGCGCTCCGGCTGGCAAAGGAGGGATACGCCGTCATCGCCACGGGCCGCCGGGCCGACCGGCTCGCGACGCTGCGCGCGGAGATCGAAGCGGCGGGCGGCCGCTGCACGACGCTCGCCTTCGACGTACGCTCCGAGGAGGAGGTGCGCCGCAACCTCTCTCCGCTCGAAAACATCGACCTGCTGGTCAACAACGCGGGTCTCGCCGCCGGACTGGAGCACATCGACCTGGGCGACACGCGCGACTGGGACGCCATGATCGACACCAACGTCAAGGGGCTTCTCTACGTCACGCGCGTCATCGCGCCCAAGATGGTCGCCGCGGGCCGCGGGCACATCTTCAACATCGGCTCGATCGCCGGGACCGAGGCCTACGAGAACGGCGCGGTCTACTGCGCCTCGAAACACGCCGTGCACGCCATTTCGCAGTCGATGCGCGCCGACCTGCTTTCGGCCGGGATCAAGGTGACGGAGATCCGCCCGGGAATGGTCGAGACCGAATTTTCCGAAGTGCGTTTCCACGGCGACAAGAAGCGCGCCGACGCGGTTTACGACGGCGTCGAACCGCTCACCGGCGCCGACATTGCGGAAGCAATCGCATGGGCGGCACAATTACCCGCCCATATGAACGTTAATGATATGGTGCTGATGCCCTCGCAGCAGGCGGGAGCGTATTACACGCACCGGAAAACAAAACAGACAACGCTATGACATTTCCTATGATTGCCCTGCTCCAGGCAGGTTACTATGCAGAGCCGCACGCCGCGCGCTACGACGCCGCGACAATGGGCATGTTCGTCCTGATCATCGCCATCGGCGTCATCGGGTTCATCGTGCAGGCGCGCCTGCAATCGGTGTTCAAGAAGTATTCGAAGGTGCAGTTCCCCGGCGGGCTGACCGGCGCCGAGGTCGCCGAGAAGATGCTGCGCGACAACAACATCCACAACGTGAAGGTGACGCACGTGGGCGGACACCTCACCGACCATTTCAACCCGCAGACGATGACCGTCAACCTGAGCGACTCGGTCTACTCGTCGTCGAGCGTCGCCGCCGCGGCCGTGGCGGCCCACGAGTGCGGCCACGCCGTGCAGCACGCCCGCGGTTACGCCCCGCTGACGCTGCGTTCGCAGCTGGTTCCCGTCGTGCAGTTCGCCTCGACGGCCGCCACGTGGGTCATCATCCTGGGTCTCGTCATCCTCGCCTCGACGCAGAACGAACTGCTGTGCTGGATCGGCGTGGGCATGATCGCCATGTCGGCCCTCTTCTCGCTCGTCACGCTGCCCGTCGAGTACAACGCCTCGGCCCGCGCCGTGGAGTGGCTCCAGACCAGCCGCACGATGCAGGGAGCACAGCTCGCGCAGGCCAAAGAGGCCCTCTCGTGGGCGGCCCGCACTTACCTCGTAGCGGCGTTGAGCGCCATCGCGTCGGTGCTTTACTACGTCTTCCTGATCCTCGGACGGCGCGACTGACCCACCGATGAACACCCCCGGAAAAGATTACACCCACCACAGCTGGCTGGCGGCCGCAGCGCTCATCGCAGTGCTCGTGGCCGTAAGTTTCATCCCTCCGCAAAGCGTCGGGGGCGTGAAACTCCGCCGCGCCAACATCCTCTCGGACCTCCTTTCGTTCGACGACGCCGAAGCGGCCGAACCCGCCGCCGAGCCGGCGCTCTTCGACGAAGAGGAGTTCCATATCGACATGGCCGCCGTCGCCGAACGCATCGAGGCCGACACCACTCCGCGCGAGGTGCAGATCACCTACGAATGGCTCCTCGCGCAGGACACGGCCCGCCGCGAACGCGCCGTGCCCGATTCGGCGCGCTTCGTCGCGACGCTGACCCCGATCGAGGATTTCAGCGACAGCGGACGCATCCGGGCCTTCTGCGACACGCTGCTCAACGCTCCGCGCCCGGTGCGCATCGCCTTCCTGGGCGACTCGTTCGTCGAGGGCGACATCCTCACGGCCGACCTGCGCGAACGGCTCCAGTCGGCCTACTCGGGCGGCGGCGCGGGATTCGCCCCGATGGCCTCGCCGCTGACGGCGTTCCGGCGCACGGTCAAAACCCAGTCGAAGGGCTGGACGACCTACAACATCATGCAGCGCAAAGCCGCACCCGCGCGCCTGCGCGAGAATTTCTACGTCTCGGGCTGGGTGAGCCAGCCTGCGGCCGGGGCTTCGACCCGCTGGGAGAGCACCGACTACCGCAAACGCCTCGATTCGTGCACCACGGCGCGCGTCTTCTTCCTCTCGCCCCGCGACAGCCGCGTCGAGGTGACGCTCAACGACGCCCAGCGCCGTGAATTCGACATCGCGGGCGACGACGCCGTGCGGCAGATCGCCGTTTCGGCCCCCCGTGTCCGCTCGCTCGCCTTCAAGGTGCTCTCCGGCGCGGAGGACTTCGTCGGCTACGGAGCGGTGTTCGAAGGCCGGGGCGTCGTGGTCGACAACTACTCCGTGCGCAGCAACAACGGGCAGGCGATGTTCTGGACCAACCCGTCGGTCAACGCCCAGATCAACGCCATGCTGGGCTACGATCTGGTGGTGCTCCAGTACGGGCTGAACATCATGCAGCCGGGCGTGAAGAACTACACCAACTACGCCGGGCAGATCGAGAAGATGATCGCCTATGCCCGCCAGTGCTTCCCGGGGGCGGCGGTGCTCGTGCTGGGCGTCAGCGACCGTTCGGTGAAGACCGACGCCGGATTCGAACCGATGGACGCCATCCCCCACATGCTCGACTGCCAGCGCCGTGCGGCGCGGAACACGGGCGCGGCCTTCTGGCCCACGTGCGACGCCATGCGCGCCCTGGGCGGCATGGAACAGTTCGTCAAGAACGGCTGGGCGGGCAAGGACTACACCCACATCAACTACGCCGGAGGGCGCCGCGTGGCATGGGCGCTGTTCGACGCCATCAACGCCGGAGTCTCGGAAGTCTACACCGAGCAGCGGATCGCCAGCCTGCGCCGCACGGCGGCGCAGGCCGTCCTCGACTCGGCGCGCAGGGCCGCCGTCGACCGCAGCATCCTCCCGTCCTCCGCACCCCTTAACCCGCGCGCGCAATGACCTTTCCCGCAACGGACGGCATCACCGACAGGCTCCAGGCGCTGTTTGCCTACGACGCCTCCTCGCCGCTGATTTTCAGCAGCGGGCTGTTCCTGTTCCTCTTCGCGGGATTCCTGCTCGTTTACAGCGCCTTCCGCCGCGCGCCGATGGCCCGCATCGTCTACGTCATCGCCTTCTCGCTCTATTTCTACTACAAGTCGAGCGGCATCTATTTCCTGCTGCTCGTCTTCGCCGCGGCGAGCGACTTCCTGATCGCCCGGGGCATCTACCGGGCGCGCTTCCGGTGGACGAAACGCTGGCTGGTGGTATTGAGCGTCGCGGTGAACCTCGGCATGCTGGGGTATTTCAAGTACACGAACTTCCTCATCGACATCTCCAACCAGCTGTTCGGACAAGGCTTCCTGCAATTCCAGAACATCTTCCTCCCGGTCGGCATCTCGTTCTTCGTTTTCCAGTCGATGAGCTACACCATAGACATTTACCGCGGCCAGCTGAAGCCTTTGTCCAACTGGCTCGACTATCTCTTTTACCTGTCGTTCTTTCCGCAGCTGGTGGCCGGCCCGATCGTCCGCGCCCGGGATTTCATCCCGCAGATCCGGCAAAACCCGGTCGTGGTCACGCGCGAGATGTTCGGCACGGGCGTCTTCCTGATCCTCACGGGCCTGCTCAAAAAGGCGATCATTTCGGACTACATCTCGCTCAACTTCGTCGACCGCATCTTCGACGAACCGCTGCTCTACTCGGGATTCGAGTGCCTGATGGGCATCTACGGCTATGCGCTGCAAATCTACTGCGACTTCTCGGGCTATTCGGACATGGCCATCGGCATCGCCCTGCTGCTGGGATTCCGCTTTCCGAAGAACTTCGACGCACCCTACAAGTCGGCGACGATCACCGAGTTCTGGCGGCGGTGGCACATCTCGCTCTCGACGTGGCTGCGCGACTACCTCTACATTTCGCTGGGCGGCAACCGCAAGGGCCGCATCCGGACCTACGGCAACCTGCTCCTGACGATGCTGCTGGGCGGACTGTGGCACGGCGCGGCGGTGCGTTTCATCCTCTGGGGCGGACTGCACGGCGCGGCCCTGGCGCTGCACAAGCTCTGGATGGCCCTCGTTCCGGGCGCCAAGGCCACCGGAGCGCAGATGCACTGGTGGAGCCGCGCGGCGGGCATGCTCCTGACGTTCAACATCGTCTGCCTGGGGTGGCTGATGTTCCGCGCCGAGTCGATGCAGACCGTCTCGCTGATGCTGCACCAGATTTTCGAAAACTTCAACGCCGCGATGATCCCGCAGGTCGTGACGGGCTACGCCGCCGTCTTCGCGCTGATCGCCGCGGGTTACATCCTGCACCTGCTGCCGTCGGCCGTCGACGCCGTCGCGCAGCGGATCGTGGTCCATGCGCCGCTGGTTCTGCAGGTCCTGATGGCCGCGGCGATGATCTGGTGCGTCATGCAGATCAAATCCAGCGACATACAGCCGTTTATCTATTTCCAGTTCTGATACGTATATGGACCCGCTCATGCATCCCGGAATGTCGTTTTCGCCGCTTGCAGCGGCGTTTACAAATTGGACCCACCCCCAAACCTCCGCCTTGCCGGGGGCTTGTCGCGACGCAACCGGAATGCGGACAATCCGGCAACCGGATTATCTGCCCGAACTTTCACCTTCGACTTTTAGCCTATGAATTGCGACCATAACCTCTTTTTAGCCCTGAACTTCGACGGCGGCCCCTTCATGGACCGCCTGATGCTGACCGTCTCGGGCACGACGATGTGGCTGCCGCTCTACGCGCTGATCCTCTGGCTCGTGTGGCGCCGCGACGGATGGCGCAACGTCATCCTCTTCACGGCGCTGATGATCGCCGCGCTGGTCCTCTCGGACATGATTTCGGGAATCTTCAAGCACAACGGCGTGCTGGGTGGGCTGCTGCCCGACTTCGAACCGCGCTGGCGGCCGATGTTCACCCCCGCACTCGAAGGGCTGGAGATCGCTCCCGACTCGCTGCGCAAGCTGCGCTGGCTGACGCCCGACTCGCTCGCCGCCGCGGGCGTCACGCACGACTGGGTCGTACACGTCCCCGTCGAGGCCGTGAGCGGCCGCTTCGGGACCGTCTCGGCCCATGCGGCGGTCATTGTCACGCTGGCCGTGCTGTCGGCCTCGGTCATCCGCCGGCGGTGGTTCACGGGACTGATGGTTCTCTCCACCCTCCTGATCTGCTACTCACGCATCTATCTGGGCAAACACTACCCGATGGACCTCGTGTGGGGTACGGCGGTCGGCATCGCGCTGGGACTGGCGGCCTTCTGGACCTACCGGAGACTGTCCCGCCCAAAAAAGGAGCTGCAATAGCAACTCCTTTTCCGTCAATACCACGCCGACAGCGTGCCGGCCCGGCTCTTGGCCGCGTCGGGAATCCCCGGAAAGAATTTCATCCGCATCTTCGACTCGATCTCCGATATGGGAACGATAAACTGCCCCAACTGCGACTTCTCCGTGGCGGCGCTCGTCGTCAGGGTTTCGACCCAGAAGGCGATGGTCTCCAGTTCGTCGGCCGTACACTCCTGAATGGGTTTGCCCACCTGGACCGTCTTCTTGCGCACGGCCATCTTGAACTGGTGCGTCGGCATGACGCAATCCTTCGAAAGCGAACTCAACGCACCGTTGTTCGAGGCGTCTTTCTGAACCCAGCCGTCGTTTTCGTAATAGCATCCGGCCACGATGTAAAGCGTGTCGGCGGGAATCGCGCCGCCCGAAATCGCCTCCTCGATATTCCCCCAGATCTTCCCGAAGGGACTCGGCTTGGCGGCCTGCGGCGCAATGTTGGTCGGCCGGAAGGTCTGCATGTTGATTTCCAACCCCTTACCGGGCCGCTCGCGCGACATGCAAAGGTGCCCGCGCGACCAATAGCCGCTGCCGTAACGGCCGGTCACCAGATCGGCGACCCAATACTGGTAAACGTCGCCTGCCGACGAGGGGTAGATCTTCGCCTGCTGCGTTTCCGGAAGCGCCGGGTCCGCCGCCCACGGCTCGTCGGAGCGCCCCGAACCTTCGAGGTAGCAGCGATGATGCGGATAGGCCACCCAAACCGGATTGTGGCGGCGCTTATCGTAACAATAGGTGTAGTTGCGCACCCGCTTGCCGCCCGAAACGGTCGTGGTCCAGGTCGTATGTACGAACTGGTCGGAGGAGGGCGTTTCGAAATTGGAGGGAAGCTCGGCCCAGCGAAGGCCCGCACCCGTCCCGAGGTCGACCTGCTGACCGCCGCCGCCCGTCGTGAGCCGGATGTCGTCGAAATTCAGTCCGTAGGCGCGCTCCGTACCCGTCGGCGCAAGGCGAATCCACAGTTTCGGAACAGGCTGCGCGAGCGTGAAGCCCACCGTCGTCCCGGTCCACGTGTTGTAGGCCGACGCGCCCGTATAGACGAGCGGTTTCCAGACCGCACCGTCGGCGCTCACCGTCAGCGAAACGTCATCCGCCGGGAAGATCGCACCGAAAGCGAGGGTGAAATTCGTCTGCCCCGCAGGCAGCGAGATGTCCTGGATCACGAAATAGTCCGTCGACGCGTTGTAGAACATCTTGGCGTAGGCTTTTCCCGAAGCCCCGGAGTATTTGCCCGCCGAACCGTAATTGTCATTGTTGATACGGACATTGTTCACGGCATAGGTCACCGTCGAGGCTCCCGTGCCGGTCTGGGTTTTCCACTCCTGATTCGCGCCCGCCCAGACGCCGCCCGCTCCGTTGCCGAAATCGAGGCTGAAAACCGTCTCGACGGGGGTCTCCGGATTGCGCACGATCACGCAGGTTGCAGTCTTGGCGCCGGAGCCTTCTCCGGCCGTAACGGTCAGCGTGGTGCGCTGCCCCGCGGGCGCGTCGGCAATGGTGATCGTGGTGCTGCCCGTACCCGAGGCGGGCGAGAACTTCAGCGCGGAATTGGGACATGCCGCCTTCCACGAAGCGTTCGTCGTCACGGTGACGACGTTCGATGCGGGCGAGGCCGGATCGTAGAGCAGTTCGGCGGGAGCGACCGAGAGCGTCACCCCGACGGCATCGGCGGCGCGGGTCACGGTGACCGGCTTGCCCGAGGTCTTGCCCGAGGCGGCGCGCACGCCCACCTGAACGGAAGCGCCCTTGGGCATGTCCCGCACGTAGAACACCCCGTTACCGGAACCCGAGACGGGTTCCACCCGGACGGCAGCCGACTCGGGCGTCCAGAAAACCTGCCACCCGGTGTTGGCGATCACACGGACCGCATTGTTCGCCGGAGTCGTTTCGTCGAAGGTGAACGATGCGGATTCAATGGCGGCATAGCCCTCGTCCGAAGAGTCGTCGCCGCCGCACGAGGCGAGCAGCAGCAGGCACAGGGCGAACGCCCCTGAAACCGGGAAGGGGAAACCCAGCGTGCCGCGAAAGAGAATGGAGAGTTGTTTCATAATTCAGGTTTTAGTCAGACACACAAACAAATATAGCGATAAAAACCAAATAAACAACAACCGCCCGCGCCCGGTTTTCCCGGGCCGCCGCGCCGCGGTTGCAGCCGATTGCGGAAAGAGTTGCTACTTTGCCCTTTTTTCACTAATTTTGCACGGATATAAAACGATACATCAAAAACACACGATATGGCAATCGAACTCAGCGAACAGGAACAGCTTCGCAGGCAGTCGCTCACGGCGTTGCGCAATCTGGGCATCGAACCCTACCCCGCCGCCCGTTACGAAGTGACGGCCACGGCGCGCGAAATCGCCGATAACTACGACGACGCGAAGAAGAATTTCCAGGACGTCCGCATCGCCGGCCGCATCATGTCGCGCCGCATCATGGGCAGCGCCTCGTTCTTCGAGCTGCAGGACCACACGGGCCGCATTCAGGTCTACATCCGCCGCGACGACATCTGCCCCGAAGGCGATCCGACGCTCTACAACACGGTTTTCAAGAAACTGCTCGACATCGGCGACTTCATCGGCGTGGAGGGATTCGCCTTCCATACCAACACCGGCGAACTGTCGGTGCACTGCCGTAAGTTCACCGTGCTGTCGAAGTCGATCCGCCCGCTGCCCGTCGTCAAGGAGAAGGACGGCAAGACGTTCGATGCCTTCACCGACCCGGAGGTGCGCTACCGCCAGCGGTATTTGGACCTGATCGTCAACCCGCAGGTGAAGGAGACCTTCGTCCGCCGCGCCAGGATCATGGCCACGATGCGCGAGTTCTTCAACGAACGGGGCTACATCGAGGTCGAGACCCCGATCCTCCAGCCCATCCCCGGCGGCGCATCGGCGCGTCCGTTCATCACCCACCACAACTCGCTCGACATCGACCTCTACCTGCGCATCGCCACGGAACTTTACCTCAAGAAACTGATCGTCGGCGGATTCGACGGCGTCTACGAGTTCGGCAAGAACTTCCGCAACGAGGGCATGGACCGCACGCACAACC
>ERZ827181.444-NODE-444-length-56429-cov-5.706017_pt1 | contig 56429 bp, 56 predicted proteins | sample MGYA00519778_ERZ827181 | MGnify/ENA primary metagenome ERZ827181 (study PRJEB31778, sample SAMEA3449273) | human gut metagenome | biome: human gut; feature: human-associated habitat; material: faeces | place: United Kingdom | collected 2010/2012 ...
ACGCACTTGAATTTCACCTCGAAAGTGGCATCCGCCAATGCGATCATGGGTGTGTACCCCTCCGCATGATGCCTTATGTCCCTCCAATGTCCCTCCTGAAATCAGCCTGCAAACGGCAAATCTGATGATATGGAAGGGACAGTACATAAGAGCTCAAAGCATAAAGAAAAGCCCGCAAACCCAGTCGTATCAAGGGTTTACGAGCCTTCAAGGTGTGGTGCCGGTGGCGGGGGTCGAACCCGCACGGGTTATTAGCCCAACGGATTTTGAGTTATTTGCTCCACACGGAACACAGACAAACTCAGCCCCCTGTGGAGGTCGTTGACGGACACCCAAAAGCCCTGCAAATACTACTATTTTGAAGCTGATATGCAGAAAAGCTCCGTTTCGTCTGCCATTTCCGCTCTTTTCGATTTGGACGGAAATTTTGGATTTTGGAGGGACATCGGAGGGATGTACCCTCAAAACGGAGCACAACAGAACACGCAATAGATTCATAAATTACAAACAATAGTATAGCGTATTTCTCTGCCATTGACAACACACTTTCCGAAAAAGAGGTATCGCTATGAGAACGCGCGCACACTATGAAAAACTTTTTGCTACCTATCCTGATGTTGTCACTCTGCCCGAATTTCAAGCCATGCTGGGCGGTATCGGTGACAGCACAGCCCGAAAAATAATGCGGGCAAATAAGGTCAAACACTTTTACATAAGATGTACCTATCTTATCCCCAAAGCCTGTGTGATAGATTATGTATTGAGCGAAGATTATGCCAAATACAGTAAAACACTCAAAGCGAGGATTTAACCATTAAGCCATTTGCAGAAATGCAGGTGGCTTTTTTCATACCCGTACATAGCCGCCTGCTTCGCTGCAGGCGGCTAAATTTATGCAAAGGAGGAAACCCATATGGCGAATTGCAAAGTAATTGCGGTGACGAACCAAAAAGGCGGCGTGGGTAAAACCACGACTACAGCCAACCTCGGCATCGGGCTTGCCCAGCAGAACAAGCGGGTGCTGCTCATTGACGCAGACGCACAAGGCTCTTTGACACTCTCCCTCGGCTACCCGAAGCCGGACGAGCTGCCCGTGACGCTGGCGGATGTGATGCAGAATGTGATCGACAACACGCCCATGCCGGACGGCTACGGTATTTTGCACCACGGCGAGGGCGTTGACCTGCTCCCTGCAAACATTGAGCTGTCCGGCATGGAGATCCGGCTGATCAACGCCATGAGCCGGGAAAGCGTACTGCGGACATATATCAATGCGGTCAAGCCCCATTACGACTATATCCTCGTTGACTGTATGCCGTCGCTTGGTATGATGCCGATCAATTCACTGGCCGCAGCGGACAGCGTGATCATCCCGTCCCAGCCGTCGTATCTCTCGGCCAAAGGGCTTGACCTGCTGATGCAGTCCATCGCAAAGGTCAAGAGGCAGATCAACCCGAAACTGAAAATCGACGGCATCCTGTTCACGATGGTGGACAGCCGTACCAACGAGGCCAAGGAGATCATCGCATCTCTGCGTGCCCACTACGGCGAAAAGATCCGGGTATTCGGGACGGAGATCCCCTTTTCCGTCCGAGCCGCAGAAACCAGCGGCCGGGGCAAGAGCATTTTTGCCCACGACAAGAACGGCAAGGTCGCCGCCGCATACCGCTCGCTGACGAAGGAGGTGTTGGAGCTTGAGCGCAAAACCGAGAGATTTAGGGATGACACCGCTCGATGACCTGTTCTCCACCGACGAGAGCCGTGCGGAGGCCCAGCTTGAAAAGGTCGTTACGCTGAACCCCGCCGACATCACCGACTTCCCCAACCATCCGTTCAAGGTCAAGCAGGACGAGGCGATGGCGGAGATGGTGGACAGCGTAAAGCAGTACGGTGTGCTGGTGCCCGCCCTTGTTCGCCCCAAAGCGGATGGCGGCTATGAGATGGTCGCCGGTCATAGGCGAAAGTGTGCGGCCACCTTGGCTGAACTATCGGAGATCCCCTGTATCGTCCGTGATCTCACCGATGACGAAGCGACGATCATCATGGTGGACAGCAATTTGCAGCGAGAAACGATCTTGCCGTCCGAAAAGGCATTTGCTTACAAGATGAAGTTGGAGGCCATGAAACGGCAGGGTCAGAGGTCGGATTTAACTTGTGCCCCAGTGGAGCACAAGTCAGGGAAGCAGAAATCAAGAGATATTCTTGCTAACCAATCCGGTGATAGTCGAGAACAGGTCAGACGCTTTATCCGCCTGACCGAGCTGATCCCGCCGGTGCTTGACATGGTGGACAGCGGCAAAATCGCTTTCCGTCCCGCTGTGGAGCTTTCCTACCTCTCCAAAGAACAGCAGCAGAGCCTATACGACACGATGGAGTGCGAGGACTGCACGCCGTCGCTGGCGCAGGCCATCAAAATGAAAGAGTTCAGCCGGGACGGAAAGCTGACGGAGGAGGTCATCCTCTCCATTATGCAGGAGGAAAAGCCGAACCAGCGTGAGCAGTTCAAAATGCCGAAAGAGCGTATCAGCAAGTGTTTTGCTCCGGGGACGCCCGCACAGAAAATTGAAGATACCATCGTCAAGGCATTGGAATTGTACCGCAGGCGAGAGCGCCAGCGGGATACGGAACGATAGGCACTACCAAGGGGCAGCCATACCCATTTTCAATGTGTGTACGGCTGTGTCGGCGTGTTCCCCCTCTCCACACCTCACCCCCTCGAAACTACCTGTACTTCCCGAAAAAAGAGATAGTACAGTTGCGGCAGTTCTCGCAGCTTTGCAGTTTTCTGCAGCGATCCGTACAATGAAAGAGTAAAGGAGGTTTGCGCATATGAAACACGCAAGGATCATCGTCGTTTTAGTGCTGCTGGCACTTTCTTTTTCGGGCTGTGCAAATGCAGATTATTTCGATGGGACGCCATCTTCGGAGGAAACGGCAATGACCGAGCCTGTGCTAAGCACTGCGCCGCAGGAGCGCACAACCGTTTCTGTTTCGGAAAGTACAGAGATTTTCGCAGAGAGCACCGCAGAACCCGAAACGGTGGAAATACCGCCGGAGGTTTCAATACCTGTCGCAGACCATGCCAAGCTGCCGACAGAGAGCAGCGCCATGGAGCCTGCGCCGCCGAAAGCATCCGAACCCGAACCACCGGAAGAACCTACGGAAACACAGCCGCAGGAGTCTAAACCGCCCGACGAAGAAGAACCCATAGAACCGGCGTTTGACATTCAGACTTGGATCGACTATGCCAAAGCCTATGCCGAAAGCGTAGGGCTGCGGCTGGAAAGCTCGGCGGTGGACTGCTGGGATAACCCTATTTCGGCAGGTGCTCACTGCTCCTATCCGGAACGGGCCATTCAAAGCAGGCTGAACCGATACGCCCGTGACGAGGATATAACCGATGTGTGGATATGGGCGGAGGCGCGCTCTGACGGGAAGTACGACCTGTATATCGGCTATGCCTGAAAACCAAATATTTACCGAGGAACGCACCGAGAAACACGGTGCGTTTTTTCATTTCAAGGAGGTTACTCAATGAAAACGCAGAAATTCAAACGAACGCTGTCGCTGTTTCTTGCGATGCTGATGTGTGTTACCACACTGTTTGGCATGGGAACGACCGCATTTGCCGCAGAAGAAACCGATGAAGTATATCTTATCTCCTATCCCCGTGACGGCGATGCCAACTACGGCGGCGAATGGGGGCACGACAGCCTGAGCTTTATGAACGGCTGGTCTACGGCAACATCCCGTTTCACAACGATCCGTGCAATGGGGTCGTATGAGGGCAATATCTGCTACTGCATCGAACCCGGCGTGTCGCAGCAGACGGGCAACAGCTTTATGAAAAAGGGCGAGGATTTTTGGGACTACTATCCGTCGTTTTACAACAGCACGATTTCGCCCGATGATATTAAGCTGTTCATCGGCCGTATCTTTCAGTACGGCTATACGGGGACGATCTCGACCTCTTGGCGTTCGCAGAACGAGGGCGGCGACAAGCTGGCTCATGCGGTCGCCACGCAGCTTCTGATCTGGGAAACCGTCGTCGGTGAGCGTGACGCTGACTTTGGCAAGGTAAGTACGGGAGGCAAAAACGCCATCACGGAGCAGATCTGCACAAGCCACCCGCTGTACAGCCAAATCATGAGCTACTGCGATTCCATTGCGGCAAGCGTACAGAAGCATTCCAAAGTGCCGAGCTTCTTTTCCAAATCCGCAGGAAAAGCGCAGAATATCGAGCTTGCATGGGACGGCGAAAAGTACACTGCCACACTTACCGATACAAACAATGTCCTTTCCGATTACCTGTTTTCCGCAAGTGTTCCGGGGATTCGTTTTTCCGTAAACGGAAACAAGCTGACCATTACAGCAGATACAGCTCCCGCTGACACAGTAACGATCACAGCCGAAAAGAGAAATTCTCAGCGGCGCGGCGTGATCACTTGGACGGACGGCGTTTACGGCCCGAACGGCAAGCTGCAAGACACCGTGACCTATGCGCAGACGGTCAGCGACCCCGTAAAAGGCTATCTGAATATCAAGGTCAGCTACGGCAGCGCCAAGATCATCAAGACAAGTGAGGACGGCAAGGTCGAGGGCATTTCTTTTACGATCACCGGCAACGGCGTGAACAAGACCGTCACGACGGGTGCGGGCGGTGTCATTCAGATCGACAACCTTGCTCCCGGCGTTTACACCGTCACCGAGCAGAGCTACGACAAATACGAGCCGCAGGAGGTGCGCCGTGTCACCGTTGTCAGCGGTCAGGTGGCAACGGTCAATTTCAATAACACCTTGAAGCGAGGAACCCTCATTGTGACCAAGGCCTCCGAGGACGGCTTGAACGAGGGCGTGAAATTCTACCTCTACGGCACTTCGCTTTCGGGGCTTGCGGTAGATGAATACGCCGTGACCGACAACACGGGCAAAGCCGTGTTTTCCGATGTGCTGATCGGCACAGGCTACACGCTGGAAGAAGTCGATACGGCGATCCGCTATGTCGTCCCCGAACAGCAGACGGCGGCGGTGGAATGGAACGCCGTCACGAACAAGAGCTTTACGAACATCCTGAAAAAGTGGAATGTCATCGTCACCAAGAGCGACGCCGAAACGGGTATGCCGCAGGGCGACGCCACCCTTGCCGGTGCCGTTTACGGTATTTACAAGGGCGACCAGCTTGTGGACACCTACACCACAGACGCAAACGGGCAGTTCACCACGAAATACTATGTCTGCGGCGACGACTGGACCATCCGTGAGATCACGCCCTCCGAGGGCTATCTGCTGGACAGCACCGTTTATCCCATCGGCGCAGAGGCAAAAAACTACACCGTGGAATACAACACCACGGCAAACGATGTGACCGAGCAGATCATCAAGGGCAAGATCGCTATCATCAAGCACACCGATGACGGCGAAACCCAGCTCGAAACGCCGGAGGCCGGAGCGGAGTTTGCGGTTTTCCTGAAAGCCGCAGGCTCCTATGAAAGCGCCAAGGCATCCGAGCGTGACTATCTGATCTGCGACGAAAACGGCTATGCGGTCACAAAAGACCTGCCCTACGGCATCTACACGGTGCATCAGACCAAGAGCTGGGACGGCCGTGAGCTGCTTGCCGATTTCGATGTGTATATCGCCAAGGACGGGCAGACCTATCGCTACCTTGCAAACAACCGCAATTTTGAAAGCTATATCAAGATCGTCAAGGTGGACGCTGAAACAAGCAAGGTCATTCCGCTGGCAGACGCAGGCTTCCGGATCTACCGCCCGGACGGGTCGCTCATCACGCAGACTTTCACCTATCCCGCAGTTACCACCATCGACACCTTTTACACGAACAGCGACGGCTATCTTATCACGCCCGAAAAGCTGGAATACGGCACGGGCTATTCGCTGGTGGAGGTTTCCGCACCCTACGGCTACACGCTGAACAGCGAGCCGGTCTATTTCGATGTGACTGCCGACAACGCCATGGAGGAAAACGCCGTCACGGTGGTCGAGGTCACAAAGCCGAACACGGCGCAGAAAGGCGTGATCCGGATCAGCAAGAGCGGCGAGGTCTTTTCGTCTGTCACCGAGGCGGACGGCATCTATCAGCCGGTGTTTGCAGTCAATGGGCTTGCGGGCGCGGCCTATGAGATCACTGCCGCCAAGGACATCATCACACCGGACGGCACGCTCCGCTATGCGGCCGGAGCGGTCGTCGATACCGTGACCACCGACGAAACGGGGCTCGCCGAAAGCAAGGCGCTGTATCTCGGCAAATACGAGGTCAGAGAGATCACAGCCCCCACCGGCTATGTGCTGAACACCGAAGTCCACACGGCAGAGCTTGTCTATGCTGGGCAGAAGGTCGAGATCACCGAAACTGCCGCCGACTTCTGCAACGAGCGGCAGAAAGCCGCCGTTTCTCTGGATAAGGTCTTGGAGCAGGATGAGCGTTTCGGCATCGGCACGAGCGGTGAGCTTTCCGCTGTGACCTTTGGACTGTTCGCAGCCGAGGAGCTGACCGCCGCTGACGGCAACATCATTCCCGCCGACGGTCTGCTGGAGATCGTGTCGGTGGACGAAAACGGTCACGCCGTCTGCAAAACCGATCTGCCGTTTGGCAGCTACTATCTCAAAGAACTTTCCACGGACGGACACTATATCCTCTCCGACGAAGAGTACCCCATCGTATTTGAATATACCGGGCAGGACACGGCGCTGGTGGACATCAAGGCCAATGGCGGCGCACCCATCGAAAACAAGCTGCTCTACGGCGAAATTCACGGACTGAAAAAGGACGAGGACGGCAGCGGTCTTGCCGGTGCGCTGACCGGACTGTTCCGTGCGGACTGCACCGAATTTACGAGCGAAACCGCCATCCTGACTGCCACCTCTGCCGAGGACGGCAGCTTTTCTTTTGTCCGTGTGCCTTTTGGCCACTGGATCGTGCGGGAGATCGAAGCCCCCATCGGCTTTGTGCTGTCGGAAGAAACCTATCCCGTGACCGTCGATGCAGACGGTGCAGTGATCGAGGTAGAGATTGAAAATACCCGCATCCGTGGCGCAGTGCAGCTCACCAAGACCGACCGGGACTATCCCGACAACAAGCTGACGGGTGCGGAGTTCACCGTTTACCGTGACAGCAACGGCAACAAGGAGCTGGATGCGGACGATGCACTGGTCGGCACGCTGACCGAAACCGGCATCGGCGTTTATGAAATGTCCGACCTGCTCTACGGCGGCTATTATGTCAAAGAAACGAAAGCGCCGGAGGGTTTCTATTTGGACGATAACGCCTACTATTTTGAAATCGTCGAGGACGGCAAGATCGTGCCCGTGGAGAACGAGGCCGGAAAGGGCTTTGTCAATGCGCCGCAGGTCGGCTCTCTGAAAATCATCAAGACTTCCTCGAACGGCAAAATTGAGGGCTTCTCGTTCCGTGTCACCGGACCGAACGGATATGTCGGCGTATTCACTACCGACAAAAACGGCGAGATCATCATCGAAAATCTCCGCATTGGTGAGTATGTGGTGTCCGAGGTGTCGGACGGCGCATCTTCCGCCTATGTGCTGCCCGCCGACAAGACGGCATCCGTGTTTGAAGGTGCGGTGACGAAAGTGGAGATGCACAACGAGCTTCGTGACACGCCGAAAACCGGGGATGACAGCAACCCCGCCCGCTGGCTTGCCCTGCTTGGCGTTTCCGCTGCGGGCGCTGCCACGCTGGGCGTGGTCGGATTCAGAAAACGCAGAAAGGAGGACGCGGAGTAATGGAGCTGAAAACCATTCTGGCGATCGGACTGGTCGTATTTATCGTCGGCGCTTTGATCTTCCTGAAGATCAGAGCCAAGAAGAAGTAAGCCTTGGGGCAGCGAAAACCGCTGCCCCTTTTACATATCCCGAAAACAGAAAAGGAGGCAAAAATTATGGTTCATTTCTTTGATGCGGACATAGCGAAAAAATACGGAGTCAATGCGGCGGTGCTGGCCTGCTTCCTTTGGGATTGTATTGAGCAGAAAAGCACCGAATCGCCGCAGCTCCATGAGGGCAAGGTTTGGGTACGCTGTTCGGTGCAGATGATGACCGGCTTTTTTCCGTTTCTGTCCTACGACGAGACCCGCTATGCCCTGAAACGGCTGGTCAAGGGGCGGGTGCTCACCAAGGGACAGTTCAACGAGAGCCGCTTTGACCGCACGAACTGGTATGCCTTTACCGAGTTCGGACAATTCCTGATGGCAGAAAGCGAGGGACGGACGCAATGAAGGACGGCAGACACATCATTTGGAGCAATGACATTGATTACGATGACTGGCGGGAGGACTTGGAGGAGCAGTACCCCGACATCACCGAAGCCGAGCGTATGGCGCTGATGTATGAACTGAACGGCGACTATCTGGACGACGAGCGCTCCAATCTGGACATTCAGCTCTCCCGTCCCATTCTCGTTGTCGGTGATCTGGGGCTTTGGCACGGCCGCCGCATGGGATATAAGGAAATTCCGAGCGGCAATATCCGGGACTGCCTTTACAGCGAACGGGACATGGATTACAGCACTTGGTATGTGGATAAAAACGGCGACTTCCGCTGCGATGCCGTCCACCATGACGGCACGAACCATTATCTCTACCGCACCTATAAGAACGGCGTTTCCGACACGCAGATCGACAATCTGAAAGAAAAGCTCTATCGCGGCACCGCCACCCGTGCGGATATTACAAGGCTCACCCGCAGGCTCGGCGACGAGATCGCCCGTGTTTACGGCTTTCCCATTCCCCGCAGGCAGGCACCGGTGCAGGAGAGATAACGGAGGCAACTATGATGAATATATCTGATACAAGGGACTGCGCCTTTGAAGCCTTTATTACCAACCTCGGCAAATACAACGAGGGCTTTTTGGTAGGCGAATGGGTGAAGTTTCCCGTGACCAATGAAGAAATGCAGGCGGTTTTCCGGCGCATCGGCATTGGGCGGCGCTATGAGGAATGGTTCATTACCGACTATGACTGCCCGGATGCCGCCATCGGCAAGGTGCTCGGAGAATACGAAAGCCTGAGCGAGCTGAACTATCTTGCCGGGCAGATCATGGAGCTGCGGGAGAGCGACGATTTCTGGCAGGCGGTTTTGGACTTGGGCGAGAACACCGGCAGTGTGCAGGAGCTGATCAACCTGACCGAGAATTTGGACTGCTTTGATTACCTGTCCGGCGTGCGGAACGACTACGACCTCGGCTATTACTGGATCGAGGAAAGCGGCTGCTATGACACAAGCAACCTCGGCGCACTGGCAAACTATATCGACTATGAGGGTTTCGGACGGGACATTCGGTATGAAGAAGGCGGCGTGTTCGGAGATAACGGCTATGTGCGGTCAAACGGTAGTCGATTTGTGGACATTTACGACGGCGACATCGAGAACATCCCCGAAGAATACCGGATCAGTTCACCCGCCGTTCCCGCCCGCTCCGCAGTCCCACGGCAGACGGAGCAGCCTGAACGATAAAATTTGCACCTTTGATATTGTCTTGCGGTTTGGGTATAGTATAATAAAAACGATAAGGAAGTGAGCACCATGAGCGACAGCTATTTTGATCTGCCATCCCGCATTGAGGATGCTTTTGCGGAGATCGACAGTGATATTGTGATGGATCTGCTGAATACCAACGAGGACTACGCAGAGCTTTCCGACCGTATGGACAAGCTGAAAACGCAGTACCCCGTCATCGACAAAATGAACGAGGGCAGCGGCGAGATCCGCATGACCGCAGAGGAGCGTCGGGCGTATGTGGACTATCTGAACCTTGCCCGGCAAATGGAGGACATGGAGCGACAGCACATCTACTTCTGCGGACATACCGACACCGTGGCCTACCTCAAAAAAATCAAAGCGCTATAAGTACGACGAAAGCGGTGCAGAGAGATCTGCGCCGCTTTTTTGTTGGCAGAAATGCAAAGCGAGTCGAAAAAGATGCTCTGTATAAAAAGTTTTTCTGAATTTTAAGTAAAAACTATTGACCAAAACGGCGTTTTTGGCTATACTAATAGCAAGGAGGCGATACCATGATCGTTAGACCCTACTATTTGGATATATTGAAAACCTATCGGGATGTTCCGCTGGTGAAGATCCTTGCCGGGATTCGCCGCTGCGGGAAATCGACCATTTTGGATATGCTGAAAGACGACCTGCTCGGCAGCGGCATTGCGGCAGACCATGTGATTCATCTGCGTTATACCTCGGAAGAGCTGGACGATGGCATGACCGCCAAGCAGATGTACCGTGACATCAAAGAGAAAATGACCGACGGCGAACGCTACTATCTTCTGCTGGACGAGGTGCAGGAGGTGGACGGCTGGGAAAAGGCTGTCAACAGCCTGCTGGAGGATTCCAATACCGACATCTATGTGACCGGCTCCAACTCCAAACTGATGTCCAGCGAGATCTCCACCTATCTGACAGGGCGGTATATCTCCATTCCCGTTTTTACGCTGTCCTTTGCTGAATATTTGGAGTTTAAGAAGGACAGCGGCCGCACGCCGAAAGAGCTTTTGAACGAATATATCCGCATGGGCGGCTTTCCCATCGTTGCGCTCGGAAACTTTGACGAGCGTTCGTCCTATCAGATCGTCGAGGGTATCTACAATTCCGTTATCACCAGTGACATCACCAAGCGGCACAATATTACGAACTTCGACCTGTTCAACCGTGTGGTAAAGTATGTCGTAGAGAATGTCGGCAAGACTTTTTCCGCCAATGCTATCGTGAAATTCATGAAAGGCGAAGGACGCTCCCTCTCGGTGGAAGCAGTCTATAATTATCTGGAATGGCTGGAAAAGGCTTTCGTGATTTACCGATGCCAGCGGTACGATATGCAGGGCAAGACCGTCCTGAAAACGCAGGAGAAGTTCTACCTTGCGGATGCTTCCCTCAAATACTGCATGATGGGCTTTAATCCGAAATCCGTTGCCGCTATGCTGGAAAACATCGTGTACTTTGAGCTTCGGCGGAAGGGCTATGATGTTTACATCGGCAAAAACGCCACCAAGGAGATCGACTTCGTGGCCGTGCGGCGGGACGAGCGGATCTATGTGCAGGTATGCCGCAATCTGCCGGAGGAATCCGACCGGGAGGTTGCCAACTTGCTGGAGATCAAAGACCATTACCCGAAATATGTAGTAACGCTGGACGAACTGGCCGCAGGCAACATCAACGGTGTCAAGATCGTGCATCTGGCGGATTTTCTGCTGAGCAAGGACTATTAAACGCTTTCTGCATATAAAACGGTCGAGATATATGCAGATAATCGCATAGCCGGACGGCTTTCATCCATGTGAGAGCCATCCGGCGTATTTTTTATAATGGGGTGTTATAGCAGGCCGCTGTCCTCACCGTTCGGAAAAATGTGCGAATTTGCAATAGAAAAGGCCGGAAAAATGTGTGTTCATCTTCTGAAAGGTCGGAGGTTGCTATGAAACGGCAGCATATTGTCGTGGCCTACCTCAAAAAATCAAAGCGATCTAACGCAGACGGCACGGAAACCTGTGCCGTTTTCTGCATATACAGTTCTGTTATCTGCATATACAGTTCTGTTATCTGCATATAAAAGGTCAAAGTATATGCAGATAACTACATAGCCGAGAGGTTTTCAGTCTGAAAACCCCTCGGCTATTTTTATGTCAGAACGGAGGTGAAACATATGCCATATATCCCGCCGGAGGTGGTGGCAAGAGCTCGTGAGATGGACTTGCTGACCTATCTGCGGACTTATGAGCCGCAGGAGTTGGTGCATTTCGGGGGCAGCACCTACTGCACCCGTGAGCACGACAGCTTAAAAATCTCCAACGGCAAATGGTGCTGGTTTTCCCGTGGGATCGGCGGCTATTCTGCGCTGGACTATCTCATCAAGGTCAAAGAGATGCCCTTTACGCAGGCAGTTGAAACCATCATGGGAAATCTTGCGGCGGCACCGCCCGCCTTTGCCCCGGCTCCGAAAGCACCGAAAGAAAAGGTGCTCCTTTTGCCGCAGGTCAACCGCAGCGCCACCCATGCCGTCGAATACCTGCACCGCAGAGGAATCGATTATGAGCTGATCGATTTCTGCATCAAGACCGGCCGCCTTTATGAAAGCTACCCCTATCATAATGTGGTGTTCGTCGGGATGGATGCGGACGGCAAGCCCCGTTACGCCAACCAGCGAGGGATCGGCTCGGACTTCATCGGGGACGCCAACGGCAGCGACAAGCACTATTCCTTTGAGATTCCTGCGGCGGCCGCAAGCGATACGCTCCACCTTTTTGAGTCAGCGGTGGATCTGCTGTCCTACGGGACGCTGCAAAAGCTGGACGGCAAGGGCTGGCGCAGTGAAAACCTGCTCTCCCTCGCCGGGGTCTACAAACCAAGGGCAAAAATCGAGGAAAGCAGCCTGCCCGCCGCATTGGTGCGGTATCTTGCCGAGCATCCCCCTATCCGTCATGTGGTGCTGCGGCTTGACAATGACACTACGGGACGGATCGCCGCAGCAACGATCCAAACACTGCTGACCAAACGGTATGCGGTCACGGCAGAAATTCGTCCGCCCGCACAGGGCAAGGACTACAATGACTGTCTATGTCTGCGGCTCGGACTGCCCATCACCAAGCGAAAGGAGCGCACAAAGGAGCGATAACCAATGGCAGAACTATTGAACACCGGCATGAGGCTCCGGCATTTTCGGAATCAGTGCGGCATGACGCAAAAGGCACTTGGCGTTGCGGTCGGTTTCCCGGAAAGCAGCGCCGATGTGCGGATCGCACAGTATGAATCCGGCGCAAGGACACCGAAGCGAGAACTGCTGTGCCGACTGGCAGCGGCGCTCGGTGTTTCTCCCTCCCAACTTGCCGTTCCCCGCATCAAAAACAGCGAGGAGCTGTGCAACCTATTGGCCGCATTGGAGGACGAGTGCGGCATCGAATTATCCCCACGATCCGATAATGCCAAAGCAAATTATCAGTCTTACTTGAAAGGAGCAACGGACATTGAAAACCTATAAGGTCACGATCACCGAAACGCTGCAAAAGACGGTCACGGTCGAAGCTGATTCCCGTGAAGAAGCAGAACGGCAGGTCGAGGAAAACTGGAATAACAGCGAATATATCCTTGATGCCGATTCCTTTGTCGGCGTGGATTTCGCCGTAAGGACAAACGAGCGCAGCCGTGAATATGAGCGATGAAGGGAGATTTTTACAATGAATGAGGAAAAGAAAATCAAAGTGGTACTGCTGGAACCGGGCAAGCTCGCCCGTGCCGTCGAGATCGATGCGTCCCTTGCCGGGATGCAGAAAGTGGTGGGCGGTCTGATCGAGCCGTTCTATCCCTTTGAGGAGCGGGTTTGCATCGTCTGCAATGAGGAAAGCAAGATCAACGGGATGCGCCCGAACCGCAGCGTGAAGAACGACGACGGCGTGATGGTAGATTTCATCTTCGGCCCCGCCTTTATCTGCGACTGCCGGGGTGAAAATCTGGACAGTCTTTCCGACGAGCAGATCGACCGCTACGGCAAGATGTTCCGCTATCCCGAACACCTTGCGCGGGTGAACGACACGCTACTCGGCATCCCGTACCGCCCGCAGCCGGAGCAGGAGCGGTGATATTATTTCGGTCGGTGGCAAAATGTTCGGCCTATGGGACGAACGCTATGCACTGTACCAGCAAGCATCGCCGTTGTGATACCACAACGGCACTTGTCAGGGGTAGCCCCTGAAACCCTTTCGTCCCCACCCATGCGGAGGACGATATTTTTATACCCGAAAGGAGGTCACAGCCGGTGAATGAACCCATGACCTTTTTGGACTTTTTCAGCGGTGTCGGCGGTTTTCGCAAGGGCTTTGAACTTTGTGGCATGGTCTGCAAAGGCCACTGCGAGATCGACAAATTCGCAGACCGCAGCTACCGAGCGATCCATGATGTAAAGGAGGATGAATGGTATGGCGAGGACATCACCAAAACCGAGCCCGCCGACCTGCCGAGGGTCAACCTCTGGGCAGGCGGATTCCCGTGTCAGGACATTTCTGTATCTGGCCGACAGCGAGGGCTTGCAGGCAAGCGAAGCTCTCTCTTTTTTGAAATCGCTAGACTCCTCAAAGGCATGCCTGCCGAGGATCGACCCGAATGGCTTGTCCTTGAAAATGTTAAAAATCTGCTCTCTGTTAATCGAGGATGGGACTTTGCGACCGTTCTCCATTCGTTGGCCGAAATCGGCTATCATATCGAATACGGACTGCTTAATTCACGCTTCCACGGCGTTCCGCAAAACCGGGAACGCATCTACCTTGTCGCTTATCGACATTTTAGAGCCGAGGGTGGACGAAAAGTATTTCCTGTCACCGCAGGCGACGGCAAGGCTCTTATACAGTTGATCGGCGGCACGCAGGGCAAGCGGGTCTATGATCCCGCAGGCGTGAGCTGCACGCTGATGAGCGAGGGCGGCGGCTTTGCTGGACGCACGGGAATGTACTTCATCGACCTGTGCAAGGGCGAACCGAGGCTGACCGAGCACGCCCGCTGCATCAAAGCAAGGTACGACAGCGGTATTACCAACCACAGCGGTGACAAAAGCGGCATTCTCTGCATGAGCGGCGAGTGCCCGGACCGCACCGAAGAAACGGCACTCATTCAGCTAAAGCGGGGTGATCCGAAAATTTTGGAACAAGAGCACACCAAATGCCTGATCGCAGGCTATGACAAGATCGGGGTCAGCAACCGGGGTGAAAGCTCCGGTACTTTTTATGGCTGCCGTGCCGTCCTCACCCCCGACCGGGAAAACAAGCGGCAGAACGGACGGCGCTTCAAGGAGTGTGGCGAACCGGCCTTTTGTCTGAACACGCAGGACAAGCACGGCGTTTATCTCTGCGCCTGCGATTCCTGCGAATATGCTTTGCCCGTCAAACGAGCAAAAGAGGCGGATTTTAATAAAGGCAAATCCGAAAACGGGACTGAAACCCCGCTGGGCTGCGGCCGCATCCGTAAGCTGACTCCCCGTGAGTGCTGGCGGCTGCAAGGCTTTTCCGACGAAATGTTTGACAAGGCTGCCGCCGTCAATTCCGATGCCCAGCTTTACAAGCAGGCGGGCAACGGCGTGACGATCCCCGTTGTGTATGCGGTCGGCAAGCGGATCGTGGAAATTCAAAATGAATTAGATAAGGAGTGCTTATGAGAAAACGAAATGTTCACATTCAATTCTGGCTCGACAAAAAGGAAGCCGAGGCGTTTCAGAAGAAAGTGAAGCGCAGCGGCCTTTCCCGTGAGGCGTATTTGCGACACTTGGTCAATGGTCTTGTGCCACAGGATGCCCCACCGCCCGATTACTACGCCATGATGCGGGAGCTTCACGGGATCGGCAACAACCTCAATCAGATCGCTGCAAAAGCCCATACGCTGAATGCGCTGGATGTGCAGCGGTACGACGAGAACTGCCGCAAACTGGATGAGGTCATCAAAACGATCACCGCAGCGGTCATTCTGCCCCGCCCGATGAAGTGATACGCCTATGGCAACAACTTCGATCTGGAGGGTAAAAGGCTGGCCCGGCAAGGTGGTGATCTATGCGGAGAACCCGGAAAAGACGGCGAATCCGAAATTCTACGCTGACCGTGAACTGACCGAACAGGACGGGCAGCAACTTTCCGATGTGATCCGCTACGCCGTCAATTCGGAGAAAACACAGGAAACGGGCAGCGAGGACGGCGCACCGCTCCACCGCTTCGTGTCTGGCATCAACTGTTCTCCCGCCACTGCCCGTGATGAAATGCTGGCGGTAAAAAAGCGGTTCGGCAAGGAGGACGGTACGGTGGCCTATCACGGCTATCAGTCCTTCGCTCCCGGCGAGGCCACGCCGGAACTGGCGCATGAGATCGGCGTAAAGCTGGCGACCCGGCTTTGGGGCGACCGCTATCAGGCGATTGTCGCCACCCACCTTGACAAAGAAAATCATCTGCACAATCACTTTGTCGTCAACACCGTATCCTTTGCGGACGGCATCAAGTACCACCGCACCAAGAAAGACTATCACGAGATGCAGACGGTTTCCGACGAGCTTTGCCGGGAATACGGACTGTCGGTGATCGAGCATCCGCAGCAAGGTCAAGGCAAGCAATACGGCGAATGGCGTGCCGAGCAGGAACAGCGCCCCACTTGGCGTGGGCTGATCCGCACCGACATTGACGAGGCGATACGGCAGGCTATGACCGAACGGCAGTTTTTCGATAACCTGCGGAAGAAAGGTTATGAGGTCAAGATCGGCAAGGATATTTCTGTACGGCCGCCGGGCAAGGAACGCTTTGTAAGGCTGATACGGAATTTCGGTGAGGACTATTCCATTGAACAAATCCGCAGACGGATTCTGTCGCAGACACGAGCTGAAAAGAAACCGTCCGAACCGACCCGTCAAGTCATACGGATTCGCTTGTTCGGCAGCTTGAAAAAGACCCGCAAAATCACAGGGTTTCGGGCGCTGTATTTTCACTACTGCTACCTGCTGGGGATCTTCCCGAAAAACAAACCGAAACAAAATAGGCGGCGACTTCATTTTCTCTTGCGTGAGGATTTGCGAAAGCTGGACGACATCACCGCCGAAACAAGGCTGCTTGTGCGAAATCGTATTGATACCGCCGAACAGCTTTTTTCATACCGTGACGAGGCGCAAGACAAAATTGCCGCTCTGACCGCTGAGCGAAAACAGCTTTACAAATTGCAGCGGACGGCGGCAGTCAAAGCCGATCCCGAAAAGTCAGCGGAAATCAAAGACCGAATATCCGCATTGTCAAAAGAGCTTGCCACTCTGCGAAAGGAGGTGTCTTTATGTGACGATATAGCCGAACGCTCCGGCGTTATCAAAGAGAAAATCAAAGCCGTCCGAGAGGATGAGCATATCAAAGGAAAGGAGAAAACCGACCATGTACAATTCCGGTGACGCAGCGGAACAGATTGTAAGGATCAGTTTAGAGGGTACGGAAGTTGCCTTAAAGCTGACCGGCTCTGCGGCGAAAAATATCGCCGCTATGATTTATACTGTTCTGAAAAACAGGGACAAGAACAAGACCAAAGGCAGGCAGCGTTTGACCGCTATGCTCAAAAGCGGCAAGGAACTCAAAGTGTTCACCGTCAGCGAGGAACATTTGAAACAGTTTGCCGCCGAAGCCAAGCGGTACGGCGTTGTTTACTGCGCTCTGCGCGGGAAAGAAAAATCCGCCGACGGTATGGTAGACATTATGGTGCGTGCCGAGGATGCGTCCAAAATTAACCGCATCGTGGAGCGCTTCAAGCTGGCGACGGTCGATACCGTTTCCATCAAGCGGGACATCGAGCAGTCCAAGGCAGACAAAACCGCCCCGTCTGCGCCTGAGCAGGAGAAGCCCGACAAGGCGGCAGACGACCGCCTGCTGGATGACCTGTTGGGCGCACCCGTTCAAAAGGAGGAACACACATCCCCAAACCCTGCGGCGGCAAAGACGGAGAAATCCCGTCCGTCCGCGCCTACCTCCGAGAAGCAAAACAGAACCGCCGAGGGTACTGCTAAATCTCCCGAAGAACGCCCCTCTGTCCGTGAGGAACTGCGGGAAATCCGGGAGAGCAGGCAGAAAGAGGCGGCAGAACCGGGTATTTCCGAACCCACCCCGGCGAAAGAGCCGAAAAAGCAGCCGGCCACTACCCACAAGCAGCCCTCCCGAAAGAAACCGAAGAAAGCAAAGGAGCGATGACCGATGAGCAATTTTGACGATATTTTTGAACCCGCCCCGCAAGCCGAAGATTTTGACAAAGAGGCTTGGGCGGCAAAGAAAAAGGCAGAGCGTGACGAGAGGTATGCTACTGCCGACGCCACCGCCGAAGAAATCTGCACAGACGGCGGCAAGTTCCGTGACTATCTGGATGTGCAGGCAAAATTTCATCGCTACTCCGCTACTAACGCCCTTTTAATTCTGCATGACAACAAAAATGCCAGCAAACTTGGCGATAAGGATTTTTGGCGCGATCAGGGCGTGTATATCAAGCGGCAGGAGTTCGGCCGCCCCATCAAGATCGTCGAGTCCAACGGTGAGTACACCCGTGACGACGGCAGCATCGGCGTGTCCTACAACATCAAGCGTGTCTATGACATCTCGCAGACTACCGCCCGAACGAGAGCACCGCAAGCGGTTTCCCATGACGCACGGGCGCTGCTGAACGCCTTGATTTACAAGCGCCCTGCGCCGGTGCAGTCCGTGGACGAGCTGCCGAACGGCATGGATGCCGTGTACGACCGTGAGCAGAACACCGTTTTTGTCCGACGTGGGCTTTCGGCAAACGACCTGTTCTGCGGTCTGTCCAAGGCGTTGGTGCAGGCGGAGCTTGCCCGGACCGGCGAGGAATACACCGAGGAAAACGCCGGGTTCAAGGCGAAGTGCGTTTCCTATATCCTCGGCAAAGAATTCGGTATAGATGTGAGCGGATATGCCTTTGATGCACCTGCCGATTTTCTGCGCACCGATGACCCGCAGACGATCCGTGCTGAGCTGACCGACATCCGTGACACTGTCTATGACATTTCCGCAAGAATGATGCGGTCGCTGGAACAGAGCAAAGCGCCCCGTCAGAGTGAACAGGAGCGATGACCATGGGAAAACAGGAAAAACGGGTATTGACCCTTGACCGCTATGAGCACGGCGTTGTGGTCAATGCCCTCAATGAAATGCGGAACGATCTGCTGGAGAAAGAACGCCCCACCGACATTGTTGACGAAGTTCTTTTGAAGGTGATCGATGCCCCCGCAAAGAAGGTGCGGATTTTCGGGGACCCCGAAAAGTCCGAGGACTTTTTGGGGAGAGGAGGAGCAACGGAGCGTGCGAGCTTTTGCCCCGATGGGGCAAAACGAGCAGAGCGAAGTTTGCGACGACGAGATGAAGCGAGAGAATAACCCTATCATTCTCTGCCTGTTCGGTATTCTCCCCGTGGTGTGGCTGGGGCTGCTGATCGCCCCCGCCGCCCACGGCGGCCTGCCGGAGATCGTCGCCCGGTTTCCGGCGGTGATGAACGACCCGTTTCATATCGAGTTTTGCGGGGACAGCTTGAAAACTGTCCTCATTTTGCTCTGTGCCTACGGGCTTACGGTGAGTGTCATTCTGTCGTCCCGCCACAATTACCGCCGAGGCGAGGAACACGGTTCGGCCAAGTGGGGCTCAGCTCGAACCGTCAACCGAAAATACCGGGCAACCGCACCGGAGGCCAACAAGATCTTCACGCAGAATGTCCGTATGGGTCTGGACGGGCGGAAGCACCGCCGCAACCTCAACACGGTCGTGGTCGGCGGCGGCGGCGCAGGCAAAACGAGATTTTACGCAAAACCGAATCTGTACCAAGCCAACACGAGCTTTACCGTGCTGGACCCAAAGGGCGAGCTGCTGCGCAGTACGGGACACCTGCTGTGGCAAAAGGGCTATGAGGTGCGTGTGCTGGATCTTCTGAACATGGAGAAAAGCTACTGCTACAACCCGTTTGTGTACCTGCGGGACGACAACGATGTGCAGCGGCTTGTGACCAATCTGTTCAAAAGCACCACGCCGAAAGGCAGTCAGTCCAATGATCCCTTTTGGGACACCGCCGCGTCTATGCTCCTGCTGGCGCTGATCTTCTATCTGAAATACGAAGCGCCACCCGACGAGCAGAACTTTCCAATGGTCATGGAAATGTTGCGTGCGGCGGATGTGCGGGAGGACTGCGACGAATGCACCTCGCCGCTGGACGAGCTGTTTGAACGGCTGGAAATGCGGGATCCCGACCATATTGCCGTGAAGTATTACAAGGACTACCACTCCGGCAGCGCCAAAACACTGAAATCCATTCAGATCACTTTGGCGGCAAGGTTAGAGAAATTCAATCTGTCCTCGTTGGCGGCGCTGACCGCTACGGATGAGCTGGATCTGCCGTCCCTCGGCGAAAAGAAAGTGGCGCTCTTTGCCCTGATCCCCGACAATGATACCAGCTTTAACTTTTTGGTCAGCATTTTGTACACGCAGCTTTTTCAGCAGCTATTCTATCTGGCCGACCACAAATACGGCGGCAGTCTGCCCGTTCCCGTTCACTTCCTAATGGACGAGTTCAGCAATGTCAGCCTGCCGGAGGATTTCTCCAAGATCCTTGCGGTCATGCGCTCCCGCAATGTGTATGTGTCCATCATTCTGCAAAATGTGGCGGCGCTCAAAGCGCTGTTTGAAAAGGAATGGGAGTCGATCCTCGGCAACTGCGACGAGTTCCTTTATCTCGGCGGCAACGAAACATCGACCCACAAGCTGATCTCGGAATCCTACCTCGGCAAATCCACCATCGACACCAACACCTACGGCAAATCATCCGGGCGAAACGGCAATTACAGCACGAACTATCAGATCAGCGGCAGAGAGCTTCTGACGCCGGACGAAGTGCGTATGCTGGACAACCGTTACGCCCTTTTGTTTATCCGTGGTGAGCGTCCAGTGATGGACGAGAAATACGACATTCTGAAACACCCGAACATTGCACTGACCGAGGACGGCGGCGCAGCACCTTATGAACACGGCGGGACGGAAAATGCCATTGCGACGCTCTCGTTTGCAGGCGCTGCCGCCGAAACCGTACCCGCACCCAATGAACCCATACCCGATTATGAGCTTCTTTCCGACGAGGATATAGAAGCTCTTTTTTAATTCAATTCAAGGAGGATAAACCCATGAAGAACACCCAAAAGACTGCAAACAAGCTGCCCATGCCCGGCAAGGTCAGAAAGGGCTTTCGCTTCTACTGCGTCGCTGTGCTGTCGGTTGCCCTTGTGCTCGGCTGCTCCGTCACGGCCTTTGCCGCCAATGACCCGATTGCCGTCGTGAACAACCTGAGCGATTTCATTTTCGGCCTGATCCGTGCGGTCGGACTGATCCTGCTCGGCTGGGGTATCGTGCAGGTGGGACTTTCGTTCCAGTCCCACGATCCCAGCCAGCGCAGCAACGGCTTTCTCACCCTTGCGGGCGGCATCGTCATCACCTTTGCCAAAGAGATCCTGAACCTGATCACGGGCTGAAAGGAGGCCGCAGATGGAAAAGTGCGAGTGCTATATCCACTCTCTGAAACAGGGAGAAACCCATGTGCTCGGTGAGGCGACGATCCTCAAACGCATCGGGGACAACGACTACCTTGCCGAATACAACGGCGTGAAGTGCCACGCCATATTCAATCCCTTTGCCGGGCGCTACTTTGTAGACGATGTGTACGGCGTGATCCGCAGTTCACCCGACCGAGGCAGCAGATAAATGATACGGCGCACGGGGCAGGTCGCTTCGGCCTGCCCCTATTTGCCGGAAAGGAGGAAGCTGTGAAGAAATACAGCATTATTTACGCCGATCCGCCTTGGCGGTACAAGGTCTATTCTAAAAAAGGGCTTGGGCGCTCCGCCGAATCCCACTACCCGACAATGGAGCTGGAAGATATACGGGCGCTGCCGGTCAGCACACTTGCCGCCGATGACTGCGTATTGTTTCTATGGACAACGATCCCGCTGCTGCACGACTGCTTTTCGGTCATGCGTTCGTGGGGCTTTTCGTATAAGACGGTGGCTTTCGTGTGGATCAAGCAGAACCGCAAGTCCGACAGCCTGTTTTGGGGTATGGGACACTGGACGAGAGCCAATGCGGAGTTCTGTATGCTTGCCACCAAAGGCCACCCGAAACGCCGCTCTGCCGGGGTGCATCAAGTCATCCTCTCCCACATCGAGGAACACAGCAAAAAGCCGGAAGAAGCAAGACGGCGCATTGTTGAGCTGATGGGCGATCTGCCACGCATTGAACTGTTCGCCCGTCAGAAAGCGGACGGATGGGATGCTTGGGGCAACGAGGTCGCCTGTGATGTTGCGCTGACGGGAGGTGAGCCGAATGTCGGATAACTGGGTCGTGCAGAATTTGGAAAATGCACTTGAAACTTGGAATGAAAAGTTGGCGGAGATATGGCAGCTCATCACGCAGTCACCGGAGCAGTTCAAGGGCGGCACGATCTGGAATGTGATCGTCGGCATCCACGGTGCGGTGCAGGCTATCGGCCTTGCGCTGCTCGTTTTGTTCTTTGTGGTGGGCGTGATGAAAACCTGCGGCAGCTTTGCGGAACTGAAACGGCCGGAGCACGCTCTCAAAGTGTTTATCCGTTTCGCCCTTGCCAAGGCCGCCGTCACATACGGCTTGGAGCTGATGATCGCCCTATTCAACATCGTGCAGGGGCTGATCTCTACTATCATGAACGCCGCAGGCTTCGGCACAGCGCAGGAAACCGTGCTGCCCGCCGAGATCGTGACTGCTGTGGAGGACTGCGGCTTTTTTGAAAGCATCCCATTGTGGGCAGTGACCTTGATCGGCGGGCTGTTTATCACGGTTTTGTCGTTTATCATGATCATGACCGTGTACGGCAGATTTTTCAAACTCTATCTCTACACGGCCATTGCACCGGTCCCGCTCTCGGCCTTTGCAGGCGAGCCGTCACAGAACATCGGCAAGAGCTTCATCAAAAGTTATTCCGCCGTTTGTTTAGAGGGTGCGATCATCGTACTGGCCTGCATCATCTTCTCTCTGTTTGCATCCAGTCCGCCCGTCGTCGATCCCGACGCTGCGGCGGTAACGCAGGTGTGGTCGTATGTGGGCGAGTTAGTTTTCAATATGCTGGTGCTCGTCGGCGCTGTCAAAATGGCCGACCGTGTTGTGCGTGAAATGATGGGACTGTAAAGGAGGACGAGATTTGGAAGTGAAAATCAATCGGGAGATCCGCAACTATACGGAATCCATGTTTTTCGGACTGTCCATGCGGCAGTTCGTTTTTTCTGTCTTGGCGATCCTTGTCGCCGTGGGACTGTACTTTCTGCTGAAGCCCCACTTCGGGACGGAAACCGTCAGTTGGATGTGTATTCTCGGCGCCGCACCCTTTGCGGCGCTGGGCTTTATCACTTACCACGGTATGACCGCTGAACAATTCCTCTGGGCGTGGCTGCGCTCGGAGCTGTTAGAGCCAAAAGAGCTTCGCTTTGAGGCATCGAACCTCTACTATGAAGCACTCAAAGACAAATTGGAGGAAGGAAAATCATGATCAAAACGCTGAAAAACCTGCTGAAACAGGACAAGGAGCGGTACACCGTACCCCGCAAGGTGCAGGATGTGATCCCCGTCCGCCGCATCTGGAAGGACGGTATTTTTCAGGTGGGCGGCCGCTTTTCCAAGACCTATCAGTTCACCGACATCAACTACCTTGTGGCAAGCCGTGAGGACAAGGAGCAGATGTTCCTTGCCTATTCGGAGCTGCTGAACAGTCTGGATTCCGGAGCGACGACGAAAATCACCATCAACAACCGCAGGCTGAACCGGGCAAATTTTGAGCAGTCGATCTTGATGCCCATGCGGGGCGATGCCTGCGATGTGTACCGCAGGGAATACAATCAAATGCTGCTTGACAAGACCACCGGCGCCAACGGCATCATTCAAGAGAAATATATCACGGTGTCGGTCTGCAAGAAAGACATCGAAGAAGCCCGCACCTACTTTTCCCGTGTGGGCGCAGACCTGATTGCCCATTTCGCCGCCCTCGGCTCCAAGTGTACCGAACTGGATGCCGCCGAAAAGCTGCGGGTGCTCCACGATTTCTACCGTCAGGGTGAAGAAGCGGCCTTTCACTTTGACCCGCAGGATATGATGCGCAAGGGGCACAACTTTAAGGACTATATCTGCCCCGACTCGATGGAGAAAAGCAGCGACTACCTGAAGCTGGGCGAAAAATACTGCAGGGTCTTGTTTTTGAAGGACTACGCTTCGTATATCAAAGACAGCATGGTCACGGAGCTGACCGATTTCAACCGAAATATGATGCTGTCGATCGATGTTGTGCCGATCCCCACCGACGAGGCCGTGCGGGAGGTGGAAAATCGTCTGCTCGGTATCGAAACCAATATCACCAACTGGCAGCGCAGGCAGAACGCCAACAACAATTTCTCCGCTGTCGTGCCCTATGATATGGAGCTCCAGCGCAAGGAAAGCAAGGAGTTTCTGGACGACCTGACCACGAGAGATCAGCGGATGATGCTGGCGGTCATTACAATGGTCATTACTGCCGACGACAAAAATCAGCTCGACAGCGATACTGAAACGCTGCTTGCCGTGGCACGAAAGCATATGTGCCAGCTTGCCGTGCTGAAATTCCAACAGTTCGATGGGCTGAACACTGTCCTTCCCATCGGCACACGGAAAATCAATGCGTTTCGCACCCTCACCACTGAGAGCCTTGCGGTGTTTATGCCGTTTAAGGTGCAGGAGGTGCAGGACAAAGGCGGCATTTACTTCGGGGAGAACGCCATTTCCCACAACCTCATCATGTGCAACAAGGCAAATCTTCTGAACCAGTCGGCGTTCCTGTTGGGTGTGCCCGGTTCGGGCAAATCGTTCAGCGCCAAGGAGCTGATCGCTTTCCTTATTCTCAACACCGCCGATGATGTGCTGGTCTGCGATCCGGAAAACGAATTTGGTGCGCTGGCGGCGGCTCTGGGCAAAGAAACGGCGACCGTCATTCATATGGCGGCGGGCGGCAAGGATCGCTTGAACGCCATGTATATGGTGGACGGCTACGGCGAGAACAACCCCATCGTGGAGAAATCGCAATTCATCATGTCCCTTGTGGAGCAGATCGACAAGGCCGGTGTCGGCCCGCAGCAGAAATCCATCATCGACCGCTGCACGGCGCTGGTGTATCAGGACGCCGAGCAGACGGGCAAACCCGCTACGCTCTGTGACCTGCGAAACAAGCTGTTGGAACAGCCCGAAGAAAAGGCAAAGGAGATCGCCTTGTCGCTGGAGCTGTTTACCACCGGCTCACTGGATATTTTCGGTCACGAAAGCACCGTTGACCTCGATAAGCGCATTGTCGTATTCGATATTCACGGCCTTGGCGAACAGTTGAAGCCGACGGGACTGCTGGTGATCACCGACACCATTCTCAACCGTGTCACCCTCAACTGGAAGAAGGGCAAGCGTACCCACATCTTCATCGACGAATTTCATGTCGTTTTTGAAAATGAGCAGAGCGGCATTTTCTTCAATTCCGCATGGCGGCAGTTCCGTAAGCGCAACGGTTATCCCACCGCCATTACGCAGAATGTGGAATACCTGCTGGATTCCGTGCAGGCGAGCACGATGCTCTCAAACTCCGAGTTTGTGGTCATGCTCAATCAGGCGTTTTCCGACCGTGCCAAGCTCTCGAAGCTCCTGAACATTTCCGACGAGCAGATGAGCTATGTCACCAACGCCGACGCGGGCTGCGGGCTGATCAAGTACGGCTCGGCGTTGGCGCCGTTTATCAACCGTTTTCCCAAAGATACCGAGCTTTACCGCTTGATGACGACGCGCCCCGGTGAGGGTGTATTCGGCAGCGGAAACGCATCTTAAAGGAGGCCATATATGAAAAGCAAATATCTGATGATCGGGGCGGCCGTATGTGCCGCCCTTTTCCTTTTCTCCGGCATCATGCTCTGGCGGCAGTATGCGGATGAAAAGCAGAGCGCCGAAGCCTTTGAACAGGTCGCCGCGCTGGTGGAAACCGAACCTGCTCCCACCGACACGCCGCAGGAAACCGAGCTGCTGCCGGAGTTGACGGCGTTTGAAAAGTACCGGGCGGTGCAGGAGCAGAACAGCGATTTTGTTGGCTGGCTCTCCGTCCCCGGCACGAACATTGACTATCCCGTGATGCAGACCGTGGACAAGCCGAATTTCTATCTGAAACGAGGCTTTGACAAGCAGTACAGCGATTACGGTGTGCCCTATGTGCAGGAAAACTGCGATCTTGCGCTGTCCGACAACTGCGTGATCTACGGCCACCACATGAACAACGGAACGATGTTTGCCGATCTCTGCAAATACGAAAGCGAGGACTTCTATCAGGAGCACAAGACCGTCCGCTTTGATACGCTGTCCGGCTTTGGTGAATATGAGGTCGTGGCGGTGTTCAAGACGGTCGCCTATTCCGAGCAGGGCTTCAAGTATTATCACTTCACCCGTGCGGAATCGGCGGAGGATTTTGATGCCTATATCGTCCAATGCAAGGCTCTTTCCCTCTACGACACCGGCGTAACGGTGGAATACGGCGACAGGCTGATCACGCTCTCCACCTGCGAATACAGCCGCAAAAACGGGCGCATGGTCGTTGTCGCCAAGCGGATCGCCGCACCCTCTGCGGAGGTGGGCAGTGATGCCTGACATCAAAACGAGAGATGTGGTCAAGGGAACGGTAAAGGTGATCGACAAGTCGGCGGTGGCCGCCGAGCGGATGAAGGATGCCTATGTCCGCACTAAGGACAAAGCGGAGCACGGCATTTTTGCAGCGGAATCCTCTCCCGAAGAATACGCTGCCGACCGCACTTTGACCGGGACGGAAACGGCGGCACACGAAGCTGTTCATGGATTAGATAAGGCCGGCCGCAAGGGTGTGAAAACCACCAAGGAGAATATCTCCAAGGCAAAGGACTATTTTCAGCGGAGAAAGACCGACTTGCCGAAAAAGCAGGCGAAGGATGCCATGCGGCGAGTGCGCCGCTCTGCCGATGCCACGCAAAAGACGATCAAAACGGTAGACCGCAGCGGTAAGACCATCAAACAGACGGCAAAATCCACGGGCAAAGCAGCGGTCAAAACCACGCAGAAAACCATCAAGACCGCCGAGCAGACCGTCCGGACGACCGTAAAAACGACGCAGGCTGCGGCAAAAACGGCACAGAAAACCGCACAGGCCACGGCAAAAGCCGCCAAAACTGCGGCACAGACCGCCCGTGCAGCAGCAAAGGCAACTGCGGCAGGCATCAAGGCGGCGGTCAAGGCTACCGCTGCCGCCGTCAAGGCGATCATAGCCGGAACAAAGGCACTGATTGCCGCCATTGCTGCTGGTGGATGGATTGCCGTTGTTGTGATTATCATTATCTGTCTGATTGGGCTGATCGTCGGATCTTGCTTCGGCATCTTTTTCTCCGGAGAGGACAGCGGCACGGGACAGACCATGCGGCAGGCCGTGCAGGAGATCAATGCCGATTATCAATCGCAGATCGACACCACAAGGGCAAATATCGCTTATGACGAGCTGGAAATGTCCGGCTCCCGTGCAGTGTGGCCGGAGGTGCTGGCGGTGTATGCGGTGAAAACTACCACCGACCCCGATGATCCACAGGAGGTCGCCACGGTGGACAATGCCAAGAAAGCCATCCTCAAAGATATTTTCTGGCGGATGAACGAGCTATCTTCCCGCACCGAGAGCAAGACCGAAGAAGTCATTACCGAAACCGACGACGGCCACGGGAACATCGTGGAAACTACAACGACGGTCACACGCACCTATCTTTATATCACGGTCAGTCACAAGACCGCCGATGAAATGGCAGACCTATACGGATTTAATGAAGAACAGCGACAGCAGCTATCTGAATTACTTGCCGAGGAAAACAATTCGCTCTGGTCTGCGGTGCTTTACGGCATTTCCGTTGGCGACGGCGAAATCGTAACCGTTGCTTTGTCGCAGGTGGGTAATGTGGGCGGTCAGCCCTATTGGTCTTGGTACGGCTTTGACGGGCGTGTAGAATGGTGTGCCTGCTTTGTAAGTTGGTGTGCGAATGAGTGCGGCTATATCGACAGCGGCGTGATACCGAAATTCGCAGGCTGCGCTAATGGGGTACAATGGTTCAAAGACCGTGGGCAATGGCAGGACGGCAGCTTTGAACCATCTGCCGGTCAGATCATTTTCTTTGATTGGGACAACAAAGGCAGCTCCGGCCCGCAAGATGGGCAGTCCGATCATGTCGGCATCGTGGAGAAATGCGAAAACGGCATTGTCTACACCATCGAGGGCAATTCCGGCGATAGCTGCCGACAGAACCAATATCCCGTAGGGTATTATGAGATCCTTGGGTATGGAATACCAGCCTTTTAATTAGGCCTATAAAAAGGAGCAAATGGCATAGACCAAAGATGCCATTTGCTCCTTTTGCATGTTACATACCGAATGGGCGGAAAAATCATTAGATGTGTTCAGCTACGATTTTTCCGTTCTTCTTGCATGGGAAATTGAACGATATGATAGAATTTCTTACTTTCGGGGTCAAAACGCATCGTTGCAACGCCGTGATATCGGGCTACTATACGTCCAATGCTCTTCAGCCCCACACCATGAATTCCGGGATTGCGCTTTTTCGTTCGAAACAAGCCCTCATGATCCGGCACAGGTGGTGTGTCGCAGGAATTGACAACTGAAACGATCACAACCTGTTGGTCCTCATTTTTCTTTACGGATAGCTCTATCGTCCGTTCTGCAGAGAAGCTCGCCGCCTCGAACGCATTCGTCAGCAGGTTACCGTAAAAGGTCGTAATACTTGGGGCATCCATAAACGAAAGACAATTATCCCGGATATCACATTGAAAGGTTATTTGGGGGCTTTTACATTTATCCCGAAATTGCTGCAGCATGAAATTAAGTATGGGGTCAGAACATAGTTTTACCTGCTGATCAGGCAGTACATCATCCACGAGTTTTGTAATATACTCGGATATCCCCGGAGCGTTGAAATCGTTTGCCAAGCCGTGAATAGTATTTAGATGTCTTTTGATATCGTGTATGAGAATGCGCTGGTTTTCGGACTGCTTTTGCAGATCCTGATAATATGCAGCATCTGCTTCTTCTTTTTGAATACTCAAATTCATAGCCAGCTGTTCAGCGTGCATTCGCTGCAAATGGTTGTATATGACCATAAAAATCAGATTGACGATCAGCAAGGTCAACACAATGATTATCATGAGAAGTTCTACCGGCTTTGTCATCTCTGCGCGTACCCCGATATATACCACTACTGCTGAGACAATGACAGAAAAGATCGGTAATATGCAAAGCAATCCCATAAACGCAGGCTCTTCCTGAGCCTGTCGGTTCGGAGCCCAGAGTTTTGCAGCAATGACTGTTATCGAAAAATAAAGCATTTTGCTGATCACAGCCATGACGATCATGATGGCCAAACTATCTGCATAGGCGCCAAAACGGAACCCAAACAAGCTGATGATCCATGCTGCGATAATTTCTGTAATAGCCATGATCGAGGTCAGAAAAGCAGAATGCAATATGGCAGATCTCAGCTTGCATTCGTAATTCATCCATAGCAGCAGTAAATTAGAAAGGAAAAATGCTGCGCCATTCAAAACAACGCTGTTAAACCATGTAATACCAAACAAAAGAAGATAGGCAACCGCACATGTGATGCCAATTCTAAGACCGGATGATTTTCTACAAAACAGAGCATCAAAATACAGCCACGCAATGGTCGCTTCTGCAATATATAACACGCCGTAGCAAATATATTCCGCCATCATTTCACGCTTTCCATATACCACAAATAGGTGTCCTTGAATGCAGTATACCTTCTCCTTGTTAAGTAAGCGGTCATCTCCCTGCCCCGATATTTCAGCAGGATCGTATCTTTGTGAATAGAATTGACAAAGTGCAGATTGACGATATAGCTCCGGTGCGTCATATAAAAGCATGGCAAGGTCAAAGTTTGCCGCCAATACTCCATATTCTGTGTGCTTTGCAGAACTCCATCTATCGTATGAACTAAAACTTTTCTCTGTGTCGCTTCAACGCAAATGATCTCTTCCGCACGACGAACAAATACTCCTTCATTCGTTACAATGGGGAACTCGCGGCTTTCCATATTGTACTGGTAAACTGCATCTTTCAGATTGCGAAACAGCCGATTTTTATCAATCGGTTTTGACAAATACCGAAACACCTGAAATCTCATGGCTTCGTCCAAATAATCCGGATAAGAGGTCACGATGAATATTTTTATATTTGGATTCAATTCTTTCAGCTTTGCACCAACATGGATCCCGCTAACGCCGGGCATTTCAACATCTAAAAATGCGATATCCGCGCGAGCTTTAGTATTTAACAGAGCATCTCCGCTGGAATAGCAGGCAAATTCCGGTATCATTCCGCCCAGCTGCTCAAAATACTCCGATACATATAAATGCAGTTGCTCAAGAATAATCGAATCGTCATCGCAAAAAATCACACGCATAATAGTACCCTTACACTTTATATAAGTAAAATCATTATAGCATATTTTGTGCTTTTTTGCAAGCACCACCCCCGAATGTGCCATAGGAAGCATGACCAAAACCGCATCAAAACTGTCGTTTCGTGCGTGACCGATTGAATCGTCATACATTCAAGAGTAAAATATACGAAACGGACGATCATACGATATGTGCCGAACGACTATATCCCAAGGAGGCAAAACGAATTATGAACATTTTCCTCAAGCAGGCAACAAGGAGGCCGCTCTTTACCACATTGCTGGTATTGCTGCTCAGTTTCTCTGTTCTGCTCTCCTGCACCGGTTATTCCGCATGGGAAAGCGCCAAGACACAGAAAAATGAGATATCAAATGGTTACACAACGATTGCAATCCCGATAGAGCCTGATCTAAGCAACCTGTCACCAGAGGAGATTACCACCGCATTGCAGAATCGTGTATTTGCAGACAAAGCAGCGCAGGAAGCTCCCCAAATCACCACGGTTGACCGCCGCTGCCTGCTTTCTGCTCATATAGCGGGCAGTAGATCCCTCTCTTCCAGCAGCATCGACCCATCTGAATATAATACGGCATTCGATGGAGAATGCTATTCTCTCGCCGTATTTGCACTGCGCTGCAGCGGCATCCGGGAGCAGCCAACGGAAGGTATGTTTCTGTATGATGCAACATTCAGCGTTGAGGAAATCATCTGCCTGTCAGACGCATATAATACTTTCCCCAAACCTGATTCAGTACATATCTACAGCGATGTACGCGAATCAAATGGGGCAGTACCATTTGAAAAAGGTAAAACCTATCTTGTGTTCGGCCAATACCAAGATCATCGTGTCGTTCGGTCTGCCGATGGGTATGATCAGGTAAAAAATGAGAATCGCTACATTGTTCCGTTCCCTGAGATCAACAGCAATTTCTATGGTGAGCCCAGCAGTCTTGAACTTGGTAGTTATAATGGGCTGGACTACCATTTCCCTGCGGCAGGACAACTTCCTTGGGTCTGTGAATATACAGGGTCGGTGACAGATTATCTAAACAGCGATGCAGCTTCGACTTGGCGGGAAGATATTGTACCGCTTTGTCAGCTTAACTATGAGTCTGCGGCCGTGATACTGACCGATCGAGCAGAGAGTATGTATTCTTTTAATACCGGTGATGAGGCTTTGTTATCCGGGCGCTTTTTTACAGGCGAAGAGTACACAAACGGTGATGATGTGTGTGTCATCAGTGCAGCCTATGCTGAACAAAACGGCCTCCGGCTGGGAGATATGATTCAGCTTGACTACTATGATTCTGGATTTGGGGAATACAACAACGGTGCGACGGCGAATTCTATGCTTGCGGCGGAAGATCCGGGCCCTTATCGTCAACGATACTATATGTCTCTCGATGATGCGATCGGTGTATGCAAAAATTATACCGTTATTGGCATTTATACTGGCGCTCGATTCGCATTTGGCGCATATCAGCTTAATGCGGACACGATTTTGGTTCCCAAAGCATCTGTTCCTAATGCGCAGAATTATGAAACACGGGCAAATTCCTTACTGAACACTTTTGTCCTGAAAAATGGCTCTGCAAAAGAATTTGAAAAGTACATGGAGCAGCAGAACCTCGCTGGACAATTTCTCTATTTCGATCAGGACTTTTCTTCTATGCAGGAATCACTGGATGCACTTGAAACCAATGCCATGCGCCTGATGATGGTCGGCATCGGAGTATTCCTGCTTACTTCCGCACTGTTTTTGTTTCTGAATTTCCGCAGAATGAACTTGACGATCCGTGGTGTTCGCCTCTTGGGCAGGTCATCCAAGGCAGTATTCCGGGAAATCATCATGGCACTTATTCCTTTGGAAACCCTTGCAGTCTTGTTTGGCACATGTGCTGCAATTGCGCTATTTGATGTTGTTACACGGAATCTGCTTTCGAGCGCTCTTACGCTCCGACCGGAGGCAATGGCGGTTTCTGCTGTTACTGCATTTGTATTTCTCATGGTTTCTACTATGATCAGCACGGCGATCTTTGCGAACCGCAAGCTGATGAAAGCAAAATAAGGCTTGCCTTGAAAGGAGCATAATTGTCTATGTCTCAAAAAAACGGTCACGCTCTTGAAAGTGTAACACTGACTGCCATGCTCCGCCGATGGACATCAAGTCTGCTCCTTATTGCGGTTGCCGCCGCAGGGGCTCTTTCTGCAATGATCTTACAGAATTTAACTATCCGTCAGGAGAATGCTTTATGCAACACGATTGAGAATACCACAATTTCCTGCACCGTAACAAATGCAAAAGGTACTGATTCCGGCAACCTGCAAATGCTTTCGGCTTTTGTAGAGATGTTGGAGGGGAAACGACGGTTGCGGGAATGCTATTTGGACGATTATGTAAAAAACGTGCGGGCAAAAGCGAAAATGTCATTGGAGAAACCGGAAGGCGCAACACTCAGCAGGATTCTCTCGATCGATTCCGATCCCGCTCTTTCTCAAGCAGAAGGGGTCTATGTCCAATTTTTTGAAGACTGGGAGGAAGGAGTTCTGCGCGGGCAAGAACAAGTATGCCTGATTTCATCTGACTTGGTCACCGATGGCGAATACATTACCGTTGCCGCCGATATGGGCGAATCTGCACGATTGCGAATCATAGGGACTGTTACAAACGGCCCGAGCAATGAAATATATTGTCCCTATTTCATGTCATGGAGTGAAGGCGTTTCCGTTGCTTTTCTGACGGACAGCTGTTCTTTCGATATCCGAAACAATCAAAAGCTGGAAGAAAGCAAATCGTATATTTACGAGTGGTTTGTTCGCCCGGATCTCAGCAATCAAATGGATGGTCTTACTTTTGGTGTTTTAATCCACGATGAGACCTATCAGAAAAATATAGAGGAGATTCAGGCGAACCTTTCCATGCTGCATCTGTTGCTGCCGGTTTTGATCATTGTATGCGGCGGCATCGGCTTTTTCGCAAGTTTTCTGGCAACTCGCGGCAGGACAAAAGAGTTTGCTGTCATGCGCTGCCTCGGCATGAAACAATGTAAAATTTTTGGATTGGTCATGGGAGAACTTTCTATTCTCGCTTTTACAGGTGCATTCTTCGGTATAGCTGGTGGCATTCTTCTGGAAGGCGAAATACAGACAAGTGCATTGCTTCATGCTGCGCTGATGACAGGTATATTTTTACTCGGTTCCGCGGTTGCAGCACTTCGGATCACAAGCATAAATGTTATGAATCTCATGAAGGTGGAGGATTGAATATGAATATCCTGACTTCCAAACAAGTTACATACGAATATAGAAATGCAGTCCAGACAGTAAGGGCGGTGAATGGTGTCAGTTGCACTTTTCAACAGGGGCATGTTTATGCCATTGTAGGGCCTTCCGGCAGCGGGAAGACTACATTTCTATCGTTGCTTGCAGGACTGGATGTACCGACCTCCGGCACGATCGAATTAGACGGAGAATCCACGGCGAAAATGAACCGTGATTCTTACCGGCTGAACCATGTGTCCGTGATTTACCAGAATTTCAACTTGTTTCAACACCTGACCGTGTTGGAGAACGCCGCCTATCCCCTGTATGTCCGCAAAATGCCAAAGAAAAAAGCGGATGAGCTCGCAGCAGAAAAACTTCTGCAAGTTGGGTTGAAGGAGGATCAGTTCAAGCGGTTTCCCAATATGCTCTCCGGAGGAGAGCAGCAGCGAGTGGCTATCGCCCGCGCGCTAACCTCAGGCAGTGAGCTTATTCTGGCAGACGAACCTACCGGCAATTTGGACAGTGAAAACAGCCGAAACATTGTTGGTATTCTGCAAGGGCTGGCCCATGAGGGAAATCGCTGTGTTATCATTGTCACCCACGATCCCGCAGTAGCAGAGGTAGCCGATGTGCTACTAAAGATGAAAGACGGTAAGTTGATTCACTGATCCGTTGCATCACCTATTTGCACAAGGAAAATGACCGACAGTGCCATATACCAAAAGATTCGCTTGCAGTTTAGAGCCCATTTTGGTGACTTGAAGTCTTATGTCTTCAAGGATATGGCTACGGAAATCCGTAAAATGGTTGTCACCTTGCGGTGTATAGCAAAAACATGATGCCGATTTGATAGATGCTTTCGCTGCTGTGACCGGACAATGAGGATTATCCTGAAAGCATGGCAAAAGCATCGGGCGCTTGATCCATCGCTTGCATCAATTATTCAACTTGATTTCTACTCATTCCTTGATGCTGAACTGCACGGCCATTATAATAATGAATTAAACGCACTTGCTTTGCGGCTTCTGCCGCTTTGCAGGTGCGTTTTGCTATATCTGTGCCTTTTGCGTGGCAGCGTAGGCTGCCGCAGCCCTCCGTCCGATTTGGATCATTCAAAAATTCAAATCGAAACGGAGGATAACGCTATGGATGGAAACCATCCGAAACGAAGAAAGGACAAATATGATCCCTATACCATCAGCACGACCGAGGACGGCCGCCACTGGCTGACCTTTTCAGACGGGCAAGGCAATCGACATCATTTTGAGATCAGTGCTGCCGTATTTACACTGTTCGATTCCTTTGAGTTGGACGATCTCTCCTATCTGAACGAGGTGGATCGCCACTATGAGCAGTCGGAGCTCACGGAGGCATCGTTGTATGACCGAGCCGTGCATCGCCCGGCGACGGTCGAAGAAAGCGCTTTGCAGAGCATGGAATATGCGCAGTTACATAGGGCGATCTCTGAACTGCCCGAAATACAAAAGCGGAGGTTGATCCTCTACTATTTTCAAGGCTTGACCTATGAGCAGATTGCAGAAATGGAGGGATGCACCAAACGGGCAGTGAAATTCAGTGTAGACATCGCCGTGGAAAAGCTCAAAAAGTTTTTCAAAAATTTTTGAGTTCAGACTACACAAATAGCCTTTAAGTGAGGAAACAGGTGGAGAGGTACGAAAACTCTCTGCCTGTTTTCCTTTTCGGCAAGCAGGGATGATCTTTGACAACCGAATAACCATTCATCAAGCACATTCCTATTGCCATTGCGAAAGCATGAGCCACATTAGCGGCTGCGCCATAATCCGCATTGCGGGGAGCGAGAAACAGTCGGCTATCACGGGCGGGTGGCTCCCGCCCCGGCGACGACCGGCAATAGGGCTAACGATACTCCCGTCCAGCCACAGTCCGAGCGTGATAAGCGGCATTTCGACCGTGAAGCCGTCGCAGGCAATGGGGGCGGTTGCGAGAGAACCTCGTGAGGGTGAAATTCCCGTGGAGCCGACAGCCATCGGCCGCTTGATGACTTCCCAATAGAAAATCGGGGTGTCGAGGACAAATAGATTTTCTTCAAAATACTACGGTCAAGCGGCGGGACGGGTCAGACGAAACGGAGAATGTTTTATCTCTCACCGACCTCAATTCTGTTCTGCCGCTTGACCTCTACATAGGCGGAAACGCCTAAATACACAAAGGAGGTCATCACAGAATGAACCACACATATTTGCGCGGCGATATGTATTACGCCGATCTAGGCCGGGGTATCGGCTCCGAGCAGGAGGGCTATCGCCCCGTCGTGATCATTCAGAACAATGTCGGGAACAAACACAGCCCCACGGTCATTATCGCTTCCATTACGAGCAAAACCGGCGTGAAAGCCAAACTTCCCACCCACTACTACATCGACGCCGAGGACGGCTTGGAGCTGCCCTCCATCGTCCTGCTGGAACAGCTGCGCACCGTCGATAAGCGACGCTTGGGCAACTTCATCGGGCATCTGTCCGAAAAGCACATTTGCGGCATCAACCATGCGCTGGCGGTCAGCATCGGTCTGATCGAAAGCGTCCCGAAAAAACTGATCCTCTGCCTTTGCAGCACCTGCGCCGATAACTTCTGCGGCACGGGTGCTTATTCTTTGCGCAGGATCGAGCCGCAGCAGATCGAAAAGGATACCTGCACCTACTGCAATCAGCGGAAGGGATACGACTATGAGCTGATTCCGAAGAAACGGTAAGGAGGACTACCTATGGAATCTCAGGTAGCCTATAAATTGTTGTTCACCGAATATCCCGATGTAGTCAATGTCGAGCAGATGTGTGAAATGCTCGGTGGCATCTGCGATAAAACGGCATATCGGCTTTTGAAATCCGGCGAAATCAAGAGCTTTATCGTCGGCCGTCATTATCGAATCCCGAAGCTCAACATTCTGGAATACTTGGAATTGATAGATAAATCTAATGCGTAAAACCTCGTTTGCACATTTGGCCTACGAGGTTCTTTCTGCTACAATATGAATGTCAATGGCAGATGAATCTACGCTGTACCACTCAAAGGAGGTTTTATTATGGTAGCAGGACATCTGCGAGAAAAAAACGGGTACTATCATATGGTACTGAATTATGTGGACGAATACGGCAAACGGCACACGCCGTCGAAATCCACGGGTCTAACCGTAAAGGGAAACAAAAAGCGTGCCGAAAAAATGCTTTCCGAAGCTCGTGCCGCAAAAGAAGCCGAATTAGAGGCAAGAGCGATCGAACGAAGCACAGGCAAAGCCCCTGCGGGCACGATCCTTTTCACTGCATTTCTGCTTGACTGGCTGGAAATGACGAAAAAGAATGTGGAGGAAACCACCTACGGGGCGTATGCAATGGGGATCAAAAACAAGATCATTCCGTACTTTGAAGAACACCATCCCGGACTGGCGCTGTGCGAGGTGACACCAAAACACATACAGGATTATTACACCTACGAATTGACGGTGCGAGGTGTTTCCGCAAACACGGTCATACATCGTCATGCCAATATCCGTAAAGCCTTACAGCACGCTTTCAAGCTCGGTTTGATTGATACGAACCCTGCGGATCGCATTGAGCGACCGAAAAAAGAAAAGTTTGTCGGCAGCGTTTACGAAGAAGATGAACTAAACCGCCTTTTTGAGATCGTCAAAGGCGACCCCATAGAGCTTGGCGTTATCCTCGGCGCATTTTACGGACTGCGCCGAAGTGAAGCGGTTGGCTTGAAGTGGGACGCGATCGACTTCAAAAAGAAAACCATTACTATCCGGCATACCGTCACGCAGGCGACCATAGATGGCAAAAGCAAAATCATCCAAAAGGATCGGACAAAGACGAAATCCAGCTACCGCAGTCTGCCGCTTGTCCCGCCGTTTGAAGAATTGCTGCACCGTCTGAAAGCACAGCAGGAGTTGAATCAAAAACTATGCGGGCGTTCCTATTGCAAAAAATACACCGGTTATATCTATGTCAACGAGATCGGTGAACTTGTGAAGCCCGGATATCTCACACAGCATTTTCCGCTGATTCTGCAAAAGAACGGTATGCGGAAGATTCGCTTTCATGATCTGCGGCATAGCTGTGCAAGCCTGTTGTACGCAAACGGTGTAAGCCTGAAAGAAATTCAGGAGTGGTTGGGTCACAGCGACATTTCGACCACCTCAAACATTTACACGCACTTGAATTTCACCTCGAAAGTGGCATCCGCCAATGCGATCATGGGTGTGTACCCCTCCGCATGATGCCTTATGTCCCTCCAATGTCCCTCCTGAAATCAGCCTGCAAACGGCAAATCTGATGATATGGAAGGGACAGTACATAAGAGCTCAAAGCATAAAGAAAAGCCCGCAAACCCAGTCGTATCAAGGGTTTACGAGCCTTCAAGGTGTGGTGCCGGTGGCGGGGGTCGAACCCGCACGGGTTATTAGCCCAACGGATTTTGAGTCCGCCTCGTCTGCCAATTCCAACACACCGGCATCTCATATTTTAAGTCATCTCCCGATGTCCTGCCCGAGAAATTGGAGGGACATCGTGGAGGGACATTAAAAACAAGAACCATATTCAGTTTTCAAAAAGCCTTGTAAAATCAAGGGTTTACGCCATGGTGGTATGAAACGGCGTTGTGGATTTTGAGTCCGCCTCGTCTGCCAATTCCAACACACCGGCTGATATAGTCTGACCGCGCAGGGATCAGTATCCCTTCATCTGCGCGGAAAGATGCTTGGAGAGAACGGCGAGCGAGGTCGCCATGTTTTCGTTCTGGACGAGGATCTGCGGCGGGACATCGAGGTGCGTCGGCGCGAAGTTCCAGATGGCCTTGATGCCGTTGCGGATCAGCAGGTCGCACACGCCCTGCGCGGCGGCGGCCGGGACCGTCAGGATGCCGATGAGGATCTTCCGGCGGCTGCACAGATCCTCCAGCGCGGAGAGCGGAAGGACGGGCTTGCCGCTGGCGTCCGTCCCGGCGACGGAGGCGTCGGAGTCAAAGGCTGCGACGATATTCAGGCCGTATTCCGAAAAGCCGCTGTAGCCCAGAAGCGCGCGGCCGAGCTTACCCGCGCCGATGAGCACGGCGTCGTTCGTATTATCATATCCGAGGAACTGCTCGATATCCTCGACCAGACCAAGGCGCTGATAGCCGATCTTGGGGCGGCCGCCGTCCGAGACCAGCGCGAGGTCTTTGCGGACCTGCACCTCGCCCATGTTCAGTGCGGCTGCCAGCGTTGTGGCGGAGATGTTTTCCGGCGCGTCTTCCGGCAGCGATTTCAGGTAGGACAGATAGACCGGCAGGCGTTTTAACACGGAATTGGAAATTTTCTGCGCCACATTCTCAACCTCGTTTCTCTCATGTTCCGGAATATTATAACAGATTTTGCCCGGTATTGCAAATCCTTTTTCATCCTCCCGGGAAAACATTTCAAAATGAGGATTGCAATTCCGGGCTGCATCTGCTATAATATCTATTACCATGCAGGGTTCGTACATCGGTAGTACAGCGGCTTCCCAAGCCGCTGAGGCGGGTTCGACTCCCGTACCCTGCTCCAGTTCGGAGCAAGCCAGTCGGCTTGCTCCTTTTTGTTTTTGGGGGCTTGCACAAGCGCCTGAATTCTGGTATGCTGGGAGGCAGGAGGTGGGAGCATGAGACTGGCGCTGGCCTCGCAGCCGGTAAGAAACGGCGACGTGGCATGGAACGTGCGGTGCATGGAGGATGTGCTTTGCGCCTGCAGCGGGAGAGCAGATACGGTCGTATTCGGCGAATCGGTCCTGCAGGGCTTTGACTGCCTGCGCTGGGACTATGCGCGCGACTGCACCGTGGTGGCCGCATGGACGGACGAGCCGGTGCGGCATCTGCAGGCCGCGGCGCGGGAAAACGGCGCGGCGGTGTCGTTCGGCATGATCGAGCGCGCGGCAGATGGGCTTTACAGCAGTCAGGTCTTCCTCGGCGCGGACGGGCAGCTTGTCGACGTGTTCCGCCGCGTAAGCGTCGGCTGGAAGGACGTGCGCCGTACGGACGGGCATTACCGCGAGGGCGATGGCTTCCACCTGTTTTCCTACGGCGGCATACGCTTCGCCACGGCGCTGTGCGGCGACCTCTGGACGCCTGGCAGGCCGGAGGAGTTGGCGGCGCTCGGCGCGGATGCCGTGCTCTGGCCGGTCTGGTGCGATTACCCGGCGGCGGAGTGGAACGAACAGGTCAAGCTCGAATATGCCGCACAGGCCTCGCGCTGCGGCTGCCCGGTGCTGTATGTGAATCCGTTCTGCGTCGATCCGGCTGCACCGGACGCGGCAACGGGCGGCGCGGCCTGTTTCTCAGGCGGCAGGATCGTCTGCGAAGCCCCGGCAGGGGAGAGCGGCATTTTGTTTGTGGAACTGTAAAACGGGAGGGAAGACCATGCAGGACATTCAGATCGGGCGGGTATACCGCCATTTTAAGGGAGACTACTACCTTGTGGAGGGCGTCGCGCAGCATTCGGAGACCGGCGAGCCCTATGTCATCTATCGCAAGCTCTACGGCGACGGCGGCCTGTGGATCCGGCCGCTTGCCATGTTTCTCAGCCCGGTAGACCGGGAAAAGTACCCCGACGCGCAGCAGAATGAGCGTTTTGCGCTGCAGGAGATCCAAAGCGTAAACCACAAATAATAAAGATTGGGGAGTGTGTCATGGACAAGACGGAACGGACGATCGCAAAAGTGACAAATGCCGGACGAATTCTCAGCAGGATCGCATGGATTTTTGACCTCATCGCCTGCGGATGCAGTGCCTTCCTCATTCTGGCGGCGCTGCTCTGGTGGAATACCCGCCCGGACCTGTTTACCGGGTATGCCAGCCAGACAGGTGCGCTGTTGATATGCGCCGGTGATCTGATCGGCTGCGCTGGCTCTGCGGTGCTGGCGTACTTCGCCCGGCAGCATTTTGCGCATGCGCTGGAGGCGCAGACGCCGTTTACCCTGCGCGGGGCGGCGGAGCAGAAACGGCTCGGCATCCTGATCCTGTGCATTTCGCCTGCCACGATGGTGCTGCGGGTCGCGTTGTCCGCGGCGTTCTCCGCGGAGTTTATGCCGGAGCGGCTGGCCGGGATGATCGTAGCGGACGGGGGCATGCTTGCGTTGGGCGTGATGTTTCTCGTGCTGTCGCTCGTGTGCCGCTACGGTGCAGAGCGGGAGGCAATGAAGCAGGAATAAGACAGTCAAAACCTCCGGCTTGGCCGGAGGTTTTGACTTGGGCAACCAATGCAGCGCCGCGGAGCGAAAGCCCCGCGGCGCGTATTTTTGGGTTCATTCCTGTGCCGGTTCAAACCGGAGCACATCCGCGCCGATGTCCAGCACATCCTCGCCGGAGAAGGCACAGAGCTGTAAAGAGCCGAAGGATGGCTCGATCGACCAGATGGCCGTGAGCTCATTGCCATCCGGCTGCGTCAGAGAGCAGGCGCAGAGGAGGCCGCCGTCTCCCATGCCGAGCACGGTAAGCGCGCCGGTCGAGGTAACACGGCTGCCCTGCCGCGCTTCCTCCAGCGTGCAGGCCCCGTCCTCGCCGAAGCGGAGGCGGAATGCATCGCCGTCCCGGTTCGCCTCCCAAGCGCCGGAGAGGATGGCGGAAAAACCGCTCTCCATGCTCTGCACCAGCGGCAGGAGGTCATGTTTTGCGCCGTCTGCGTCCACGGCATAGGCTGTGCCGTTTCCCGCCTCCAGCGATGTGATGCCGGAAAGACCGTAGAGCGGACCCATACTGCAGAATGTCTCAAAGCGGGAACAGGCCGTCATATTCACGGCCTCGACGAAGCCGCCTGCCGTGAGGGCAAACACATAGGTGTCCGGCCCAATGTTGGCAGCCAGCAGGGCGGTGTAGTCGGCATAGCAGCCGGAAACGGGATAGTTTTTCCCGGAGCTTTCGAAGGAGACCTGCAGCCCGGTCCCGTCGAGCGTAATGGCAGCCCAGACATCACTGGAATTGGACTGGATGGGCGCTCCGGTCCCGGCCTCTGCGGAGCCGAACGAGACCGTCAGGGGCGTCATATACCATCCTGCCCCGGCGATGGAGCCGATGGAAGGGAAGATGCGCAGCGAGCCGTCCTCATTCGGCAGAAAGGGGACGGGATCGCTCTTCCCGGCGGCCGCGACTGTCATGGCGCGCAGCTGCAGCAGATAGGCTGCCCCGCCGCCGATCGCGGGATCGAACCCGGCATACTGGCGGTCGAATGCCTGCGCGGCCGCACGGCGGACGGCTGCGGTATAGTCGTCCATGGAGATGCCGAGGCGCCGCAGCATATGCGCGGAATCAAGCTCGATGCTGTTGGCACAGTCGAAGTGGTAGATGTAGTAGTGCGAGGTCCCCTCGGCGTATTCGACGATGACGGCCAGCGAAACGATGCTGTCCGTCCAGACCCGCTCCCAGCGGACGGCGCACAGCTCGGCGGGTGTGCTCTGCTCGATAGCCGTCTCCATGCTGCTGATGATGCCGGACAGGTCCCGATGGATCTTCGAATTCAGCTCCTCAGCCGCAGGCGTATCCAGCAGCAGGCGGGGCAAATGCAGGGAATAGCTCCATTCGGAGCCCCAGGCGTCGGTGAACGTGCCTTCGTTCGTGTAAGCCTCGCCGAGCACGCTGTCGTCGAACGTCGGCGCGGGCTCCTCCGTCGGCGCGGTCGTTGCAGGCGGGGCGGACGGCTCGGAGGGAACGGCCGTCTCACCGCTCGGGGAGACCGGCAGTAGGGGCGAACAGCCCATCAGAAATGCCGCAAGGATGGCGGCAAACAGAAAAATGCGGAGCGTGCGTTTCATGTTGGGACCTCCTTGTGTCGTGGTGTGGGAGCCGCGGCTCCGTTGTCGTTTTTTGGGGGATATCTCTGCACCCAGTATATCAGTGAAAAGAACGGAAATCAAGCGTTATGCAGAAATTCAGAAAAACCGTATCATTGTCATACGTTATGGCGGAAGAGACGCTGCGGACCTGCGCCGAATTTTGCGCTTTGCGAAAAAAATCGCTCCTGACCGCACGGATCAGGAGCGACGATAAATGCTGTTTTGACGATCTTATACTAGAATCTGATAAAAAGCTTTAAAAGCTTTTTATAGCGCCGAGGGCGCGTCAGATTCTGCATGAGACGGCGCAGCGTGCGTCAGCACGATGCGAGTGTGCGTAGCACACGGGATTCCTGATTAAATGTTTTAATCAGGAATCAGGATTACTTCTTGAGCGCCTCTTCGACTGCGACTGCCACCGCAACGGTAGCACCGACCATGGGAGAGAAATGCTGGGACAGCATTTCGGAAGGGATCGAAGCGAACCGCCGGTGGCGGTTCGCCACATTACCCATGGGAGCGGGGAAGAAACAAATTACTTCTTGAGCGCCTCTTCGACAGCAACCGCAACAGCGACGGTAGCGCCGACCATGGGGTTGTTGCCCATGCCCAGGAAGCCCATCATCTCGACGTGAGCCGGGACGGAGGAGGAACCTGCGAACTGCGCATCGGAGTGCATGCGGCCCATGGTATCGGTCATGCCGTAGGAAGCGGGGCCGGCGGCCATGTTGTCCGGATGCAGCGTACGGCCCGTGCCGCCGCCGGAAGCGACGGAGAAGTACTTCTTGCCCTGCTCGATGCACTCCTTCTTGTAGGTGCCTGCGACCGGGTGCTGGAAGCGGGTCGGGTTCGTGGAATTGCCGGTGATGGAGACATCGACACCCTCGTGATGCATGATGGCAACGCCCTCGCGGACATCGTCAGCACCGTAGCAGCGGACATCGGCGCGCTCGCCCTCGGAGTAGCGGATCTCGTTGACGATCTTCAGCTCGCCGGTGTAGTAGTCGAACTTCGTCTGCACATAGGTGAAGCCGTTGATGCGGGAGATGATCTGAGCGGCATCCTTGCCGAGGCCGTTCAGGATGACGCGCAGCGGGGTCTTGCGCGCCTTGTTGGCGTTGCGGACGATGCCGATTGCGCCTTCGGCGGCAGCAAAGGACTCGTGACCGGCCAGGAACGCGAAGCACTTGGACTCCTCGCTCAGCAGCATGGCGCCGAGGTTGCCGTGGCCAAGGCCGACCTTGCGGTCTTCGGCGACGGAGCCGTCGATGCAGAAGGACTGCAGGCCTTCGCCGATCTTCTTGGCGGCTTCGGCGGCGGTGGTGACACCGGACTTCAGCGCGATGGCTGCGCCGACGGTGTAAGCCCAGCAGGCGTTCTCGAAGCAGATGGGCTGGATGCCCTTGACGATCTCATACGGATCGAAGCCCTTCGCCTTGCACAGCTCGCGGCACTCCTCGACGGAGCCGATGCCATACTGCGCAAGAACGCCGTTGATCTTGTCGATTCTTCTTTCGTAACTTTCAAACAAAGCCATGGTGCGCTCCTCCTCTTATTCCTGACGCGGGTCGATGTACTTCGCGGCGTTGTCGAACTGGCCGTAGTGACCCTTGGCCTTCTCCATTGCCGTGGCGGGCTCATCACCCTTCTTGATGAAGTCCATCATCTTGCCGAGGTTGATGAATTCGTAGCCGACGATCTCGTCGAGCTTGTTGAGCGCGACGCGGGTGACATAGCCCTCGGCCATCTCCAGATAGCGCGGACCCTTCGCCTTCGTGGCGAACATCGTGCCGACCTGGCTGCGCAGGCCCTTGCCGAGGTCTTCCATGGAAGCGCCGACGGACAGGCCGTTCTCGGAGAACGCGCTCTGGGTGCGGCCGTAGACGATCTGCAGGAACAGCTCACGCATGGCGGTGTTGATGGCGTCGCAGACGAGGTCGGTGTTCAGAGCTTCGAGGATGGTCTTGCCGATGAGGATCTCAGAAGCCATGGCGGCGGAATGCGTCATGCCGGAGCAGCCGATGGTCTCGACGAGAGCTTCCTCGATGACGCCGTTCTTCACGTTGAGGGTGAGCTTGCAGGCGCCCTGCTGCGGCGCACACCAGCCGACACCGTGCGTAAAGCCGGAAATGTCGCTGATCTCCTTCGCCTGGACCCACTTGCCTTCCTCAGGAATGGGCGCCGGGCCATGGTATGCACCCTTTGCAACCGGGCACATATGCTGTACTTCAGTCGTGTAAATCATTGCAAAAATCCTTTCCATTGTTTGCTTGCGTCTGCGGGCAGGCGCAAAAAAATGACGATTTTCCCGCCGGGCAGCGGGAAGTCCGCAGCAAAACGCAACTCGCGGATTCTAACCGTATTATACCGATATTCTTGCGGAATGTCAACGTGGATTTCGACAGGCTTCCGGACAAAATGCCGCCATGCGACACGGTTTCCCCGGACAAATTCCACAAAAGCCGAAAAAACTGCTGCATGCGCGGGGCATGCAGCAGAATGGGACCCAAAATATTATTGGCCTGCGCCATCGCCGCCGTAGAGCCAGGCGTTCGGCAGCATGCGGGACGTGATGTCGGTGTTGGAGCACTTCGTCACATACTCGCCGTCGTACCACAGAACGGCGCTCGTGCCGCCGTCCAGATTCAGGGCCTGATAGGCCTTGTGGCGCATGAGGATGTCGGTGCAGGTCTCGATCGTTGTGCCGTAGGAGCGGGTCGGCATACGCCCCTCGATGACAAGCATGAGGATCTCCTTCTTCTCGGACTGACCGATGCAGGCGCGCGGCTGGATGCCGTTGAAGGCCTCGTAGTTCTCCACGGCGGGTTCGCCGTCCACAACGAGGGCGGGCCAGAATTCCACGGCGTCCGTCGTGTCGGCTGCGACCGGTGCGGAGGCGTCCGTGACGTAGAGCAGGTTGCTCTCGCGCAGCTCGACGCGCTTGTAGCCGGTGACGACATAGTGCTCGCCGTAGCTCTCACCCTGCGACATGGCATAGCCCGCGAGCTCACCGCCGGAGCCGTTGCCGTCTGGATCGATAAAGCCGCTGCCCGTCATGCCGAGCACGGCGTCGTGCGCTGAGGCGATGGCCTCGAGCTGCTGGCCCCAGCTGCCGATATAGGCGGAAGGCGCGTTATACAGCTGCGAAGGATCCTTGGCGATGGCGAGCACGCCCTGATAGCCGCTGCCCTCCACGCGGACGAGCAGGATCTTGTTCTTTGCGTCGACGGCGAGCACCCGCTCGCCCATGGCGGTGTAGATATCGGTGCCGTCGTCATTCAGACCGGCTTCATTGATATAGATGTTGTCCCAGCCGTTGGCAGTCACATCGGGATGGGCGCTGACGTAGTCCTCAAACGAAATGCGGTCCAGCTCCCAGAACAGCTCATAGAAGCGCTCCTCGTCCGTCTGGGACGTCGGCTCCGTCGGAGCGGTCGTTTCGCCGTTTTTGCCCGTTGCGTCGGAGGCGGAGATCTTGTCCCAGGTACTGATCTTGCCCTCCTGATCCTTGCGGGCCTGATCCTGACGGGCCACGACCTCGTCGATCATATAGGAAGGCAGGAACCATTTGGCAAGCCACTGATGGGAGAGCGTGTTCATGGCGGTCTCAATATAGGCCTCACGGAGCGATTTGATCGCCGGGATATCCGTGAAGACCACAAAGCAGTAAAGACCCTCCAGTGCCAGGACGATCGTCAGCAGCACGGCGGCCACACGCAGACCACGGTTCGGTTTTTTCGCCTTTTTCCGGCGTTTCTGCGCCTGCTCGGAAGGATCCGGTTCGTATTGCCGATCGCGGGGATCGGTCTCGTTGCGTTTGATGGCGCATTCCTCCTTTAGACATTTTTCCTACATTCTAGCACATCCGGCATGCGGAGTAAATATGGGAAGTTTTGCGGTTTTGTGAATTTTTCGATGTCTCCGCGCCGATGTACAACGATTTGACGGGAAAACGGCCGAAATGTTCGGCATGCCGCCACCAAATTTTCGGGGCTGCCGGTTTATTTCTGTGCGGGGCGGAGATAGGAGTCCGTGCTGACCTCTCCCGCCAGAATGCGGCGGTAGTCCGCCAGATTGCGCTTGAGCAGATTGGGCGTGTCCAGCTCATAGGGACAGCGGCTCTTGCACTGGCCACAGCCGAGGCAGTGCTCGATCTTCTCCATTTCGGCCTGCATGGCGGGGGCCAGCCAGCTCTCGGACGGCGCGCGGCGGATCATCAGGGAGATGCGCGCGCACTGGTTGATCTGGATCCCGGCCGGGCAGGGCAGGCAGTAGCCGCAGCCGCGGCAGAATTCGCCCGTCAGCTCGCCGCGCTCCTTCTCGATGAAGCTGCGCAGCTCCGGCGTCAGGGAGGCGGGCTCCCGGAAGAAGCCGAGCCACTGCTCCAGCTCCGCCGGACGCTGGATGCCCCAGATGGGCAGCACGTTGTCATACTGCGCGATGTAGGCAAAGGCGGCATATGCATTCGTGACCAGGCCCCCTGCCAGTGCCTTCATGGCGATCAGGCCCATGTTCGCTTTGCGGCAGCTCTCGGCCAGCGCGGCCTCGCGCGGCGTGGAGAGATAGCTGAAGGGATATTGCAGCGTTTCATAGAGACCGGAGGCGATGATGTCCTCTGCAACGCCGATCTTGTGCGCCGTGATGCCGATATGGCGGATCTTGCCCTGCGCCTTTGCCTCGAGCATGGCCTCGTACATGCCGGTGCCGTCACCGGGACGGTAGCACTGACCGGCCATGTGGAATTGGTAGATATCAATGTAGTCGCGCTGCAGCAGGCGCAGGGACGTTTCCAGATCGGCCCGGAGGGCCTCGGGCGTCCCGGCGGCGGTCTTTGTGGCGACATACAGGCCGTCCCAGTGCCCGCCGAAGGCAAGACCGAGCTTTTCCTCGCTGTCCGTATAGGCGCGGGCCGTGTCGAAGAAGCGCATGCCGCCCTCGCGGGCGCGGCGGAGCAGGCGGACGGCCTCGTCTGCGCTCACGCGCTGGATGGGAAGTGCGCCGAAGGCGTTTTGCGGAACGGTGATGCCGGTCGTGCCGAGTGTGATCTGTTTCATATCGGTTCCTCCTTGTCGGGATTTGATTTTGGATCGAGGGCGCGCAGCGGGCTTTCCTGCCCGGCCGCGTGGCGGGCCTCCTCGCGCAGACGGCGCAGAACGGCGGCGATCTCGCCGTTCGTCCGCTCGAGCTCGCGTTCCAGCTCTGCGGCGGAGACGCGCAGCACGCCGCTGCGCAGGGCGGAGAGCTGGATGAGGGCGTCGGACGTCGCTACGCGGACGGCGTAGTTCCTGCCAATCTTTCCAACGAGCGTTTCAATATACAGGTCGGCGCTCTCATCCTCCTGCGTGTAGACGACGCGCAGATTATTGTGGCTGCTGCGGGAGCCGGTGCCGCCCCTGACGCGGTAGCTGTCGAACACGACGATGAGTTCGCAGGGGTGGAAGCCGCAGTAATTGCTCAGAAGATCCAGGAGGCGCTCGCGTGCGCCGCTGAGATCATATCCCGCCTGCTCACGCAGCCCGTCCCACGCAAAGATCATGTTGTAGCCGTCTACGATGAGGTATTCTTTCCGGCGGGGCGGCAGGGTGACGGCCGCCTCGGCCTTGGCGGCGGGCGGCCGGTACAGCGGCGTCTTCTGCGGGCCGAATTCCCGCTCGATGATGCGCTGCAGCTCCTTTTCGTCCAGATCGAGGTTCTGTGTGCGGACGCGCGGCGCAGCGGCGGGCGCGGCTGCGGGCTTCGGCCGCAGGACAGATTCAAGGTGCATGTTCTCCTCGACCTGATCCCACGGGATGGTGATGCCCGCGCCGTGGGAGCAGAAAACGGAATCCGGCGTATTTTCAAGGTCGGCCGCCGGATCATAGGCCAGCGCAGTCACGACGGCCTCGGTGTTATGGCAGGGAAAATAGCCTGCGACCTCGCAGCTCAGCCGCCCGCGGCCGCGGGTATAGGCGGCCACATCCCGCGCGTAGTCGCGAAGCTCGGAGACGGGCGCGCGGCCCTGCAGCAGCGTGCCGCCCGGCGTTTCGACCGGAGGATCAAAGCTGCCGCTCTTTGCGCGGATGTCAGAAATGGCCCGGCCGATCTGTTCTGGCGGAACAGTCAGCCGGAAGGCGTAATACGGCTCGAGCAGGATGCTCTCGGCCTTCATCAGGCCCTGCCGCACGGCGCGGTAGGTCGCCTGCCGGAAGTCGCCGCCCTCCGTGTGCTTCAGATGGGCGCGCCCGGCGGCCAGCGTGATGCGCAGGTCCGTGACGGGGGAGCCGGTCAGCACGCCGAGGTGCTGCTTTTCCTGCAGATGCGTCAGGATGAGGCGCTGCCAGTTCCGGTCCAGCACGTCCTCGCTGCAGACGGTGTCGAATACGAGACCGCTGCCCTGCGGCAGGGGAGCGAGGATCAGGTGGACTTCGGCATAATGCCGCAGCGGCTCAAAATGGCCGACACCCTCGACGGGCGCGGCGATGGTCTCGCGGTAGGAGATGCGGCCGGTGTCGAACGTGACGTCCCAGCCGAAGCGCATGCGGATGAGGCTCTGCAGGATTTCCAGCTGCACCGCGCCCATGAGCTGCACGCGAATTTCGCGCAGGCGGGCATCCCAGACCATGCGCAGCTGCGGCTCCTCCTCCTCGAGCAGGCGGAGCTTCGGCAGCGCCAGCTGCGGGTCGAGGTCGGCGGGCAGACGGATGCAGTAGCTCATCACGGGCTCCAGCGCCGCGCCGCGGTCCGGGGCGGCATCGCCGAGCGTATCTCCGGCCAGCAGGCCGCTCAGGCCGAGCGCGGCGCAGACGTCTCCGGCCGGGACCTGCTGCACGGCTTCAAATTCCGCGCCGGAATACAGGCGCAGCTGCGTGACCTTCGCCTCCAGCGGCTCGCCGTCCGGGCGATGGCAGCGCACGGCGGAGCGGACGGCAAGCGTGCCGCCCGTGACCTTCAGAAACGTCAGGCGATTGCCCTGCGGGTCGTGCGCGATCTGATAGACGCGGGCCGAAAGCTCCGCGGGATAGACAGGCACGGGCGCAAGGCACTCCAGCGCCCGCAGCAGCTCGTCGATGCCGTCAAGCTGCCGCGCCGAGCCGAACAGGCAGGGAAACAGCTCCCGCTTTGCCACGGCGTCGGCGGCAAGGGCGTCATCCAATGCGCCGGTGTTCAGAAAGTGCTCCAGCAGGGCTTCGGAGCTGAGGGCGACGGACTCGGCGTCGTCCAGCGCGGCACAGCGGTCGCTGAGCGCGGTGCGCGCATCGGCCAGCAGGGCGGCGCGGTCTGCGCCGGGCAGGTCCATTTTATTGAAGAACAGGACGACGGGCACGCCGTAGTGCTGCAGCAGCCGCCAGAGCGTCAGCGTGTGGCCCTGCACGCCGTCCGTGCCGCTGATAAGCAGCAGCGCGCAGTCGATGACGGGCATGACGCGCTCGGCCTCCGGCGCAAAATCGGCATGGCCCGGCGTGTCGAGCAGGGTGACGGCGAGACGCTCTGTTTCAAAGCGCGCCTGCTTGGAAAAGATCGTGATGCCGCGCGCCCGCTCCAGCTCGTGCGTGTCGAGATGGGCGTCGCCGTGATCGACGCGGCCGAGCGTGCGCAGTGCGCCGGCCTTGTAGAGCAGCGCCTCGGAAAGCGTGGTCTTCCCGGCGTCCACCTGAGCAAAAATGCCGAGCACGAGCCGCCGCTTTCCGTCCTTTTGCGCCTCCATGCGCAGCACCTCCCTGTTTTTGTCGAATCATTTCAAATTAGTATACCACAGGAAGCCGGACTTCGCAACTGCCCGCGATTTGCCCTCTTGAAACCTGCCGCGGAATCCGGTATACTATGCTCATCCAAGCAACAAATTACTAATACCAAGGGGGACAAGACCATGTTCCAGCTCAGACCTTATTTTCCGCCTGATTTTTCCGAGCAGCGCTTCCACAACGCGCCGGATGCCGTCTGCGTGCCCGCCCCGTTTGACGGCGTTGCGCCGGAGCATTACCACGCCATGAGCATTTTCCCCGAGTATTTCAAGGTGAACGGCCAGTGGCTCCTTGCAGAGGAAAGCCGCATGGACTGCGTTGCCGTGTATGAAAACGGCCGCATTATCGTCCGCGAGTTCCGCCTGCTGCGCAAGGGCGATCTGGTGTTCACCGGCCGGACCGAGGATGCCACGGACGGCATCTATGTGCACCCGAACGGCTTCCGCGAGGAGGAGAAGGAAAAGGAGACGTTTGCCTTCCGCCAGAACCGCTCGCGTGAGACGGCCTTCTCCCGCGATTATGACGAGCTGTATGACCTGCTGCGCCACGAGCGTGACCACGGCAAGATCGTCTGGGTCATGGGCCCGGCCTTCGCCTTTGACCATGACGCCCGCGCGGCCATGGCCAAGCTGATCGAAAACGGCTATGTCCACGCCATTCTGGCGGGCAACGCGCTGGCCACGCACGATCTGGAGGCTGCCTACCTTAAGACGGCGCTCGGGCAGGACATCTACACGCAGCGCTCCGTGCCGAACGGCCACTATCATCATCTCGACACCATCAACCGCGTGCGCTATCACGGCAGCATCGCGAATTTCATCCAAAACGAAAACATCCACGACGGCATCATCTACAGCTGCGAAAAGTGCGGCGTTCCCTATGTGCTCGGCGGCTCCATCCGCGACGACGGCCCGCTGCCTCCGGTCTACGGCGACGTCTATGCGGCGCAGAACGCCATGCGCGACCAGATCCGCGGCGCAACGACCGTCATCAGCATGGCAACGATGCTCCACACCATCGCCACGGGCAACATGACGCCCTCGTTCCGTGTGCTGCCGGACGGCACGGTGCGGCAGGTGTATTTCTACTGCGTCGACGTGTCGGAATTCGTGGTGAACAAGCTGGCCGACCGCGGCAGCCTGTCCGCCCGCGGCATCGTGACGAATGTGCAGGACTTCGTTGTGAATTTACAAAAGGGCCTTGGACTCTAAAAGACTGTTGGGAAAGCCCTTTGGGCTTTCCCAACAAAAAGATCGCAGTCCGCTGCGCGCACAAATCGTCCGCCAAAGGCGGGCGATTTGCACACTGGCGGACTGAGCGGTATTTTCTCCGACGTACACGCCGCCGGAGAAAATGATCTTATTTTTTTCGCCGCCTGCGGGCAGCGAACTCTGCGAGGCTTTTGATACGCTGCGTAGGCGGCCGGTGCGTCAACGAGACTTCTTTTTTCCTGTCTTTGCCGGAAGCGGTTCTTCGGCCTTGGCCGCCTTCTTTTCCGCGGCGGCCTGCCGGACCTTTTCGGCCAGCGGGGCAAGCTGCGCCAGCAGCGATTTTTCTTCCTTTGCGGGCTGCTCGAGCGTCAGCACCTGCACCTCCTGCCCGCACACGGCCAGGAAGGCGACCGGCGTCTTTGCCAGCCTCGCGCCGCTGCCTGCCGCAGCGGCGTCATTGCGCGTGCGTGCGGGCAGATCACTCCCGCCGCCTGCAAAGCCGCAGGAGATGCTGCTGACGGGAATGAGCGTGACGTCGCCGACGTGCAGCGGTTCGCCCGCAACGGACTGCGAATCCGCAAGGGCCTGCGTGCGGTCTGCAGTGAATTCCAATACTTTCAGAAGCTCCTTCATGACGCTCCTCCTTATTTATAAGGTATTGCGGACATTCTCCGCCAGCAGATGGAAGAAGGCCCGCACGATGAGAATGGCGCGAAGCGAGAATTTTGCGGAAAATTCGACGTTCGTCTGAGGCTCCTCCGTGCAGGTCACGGCGACGTCCGGCCTGCGGAAACGGATAGCGGACTGCAGCAGCCCGAGCGCGGGATACAGTGCCGCACACACCATGCCGTAGTCCAGCGCCGCATCGGCGGGATCGCCCGCGCCGACGGCGATGTGCAGGGAAAAGCGGCGGAACGTGCCGCGGTGCAGCAGCCAGAACACGCGCCCGAGCAGGGTGCGCAGCACAGCGCCGAGCTCACACAGCGTGGCGGCAACACCCTTGGCCGAGACGGCGCTGCGTGCGTTGGCCGTGCTGCTGACATCACGCAGACCGAGCAGCGTGAAGACCTGCTCCATAAGCTTTTCGTTCGGCTCGCCGTCCGGGCGGATGGTCAGGAACGCATAGCGGGCGTAGAACGAAAACCCCGCCTCCGGCGTAAAGGCAAGATAGATATGCAGCGGAAGCAGCAGGAGCAGCGCAAGGAATGCACACAGCCCCAGCAGGATCCAGAGTGCCAGCATGGCGCGCCTCCTGTCTGTCGATGCTTTTTATCAGATCCTCAGATCTGGTTTTATTATAATGCAGCCGCCCGGTTTTTACAAGCGGGAATCGAAAACGGCTGCGCGGGAAAGGAGAAAAATCGGATGGAACAGTGCTTTTCCGGCTACTGCCGCGCGCTCGATGCGTCGCGCGTCGTGATGGCCGACACGGACGACGGTGCCGCGGACTGCGATTTCCCGGCGTGCCTCCATGCGCCGGTGTGCAAAATTGCCGCGGAATTGCGCGAGTTTTTGGGCGAAATGGTGGAAGAGCCCGCGGAACAGACAGAAGAAAAGTGAATTTTCTCCGGACTTCAGAAAAAATTCCGGCAAAACGTGCAAAAAAGATTGACTATTTCGCTTCATTCTGCTATAATTCATGATTGCGTGAGCATGCAAACCGAGCAATCCGGAGGTGTAAAACGGTGCTCGAAGAACTCAACTATGCAGCGCGGATCGTCGGAGTCAAGCAGCTCCGCCGGGCACTTGCCGACGGCAGAGTGCGCAAGGTCTTCCTTGCGGACGATGCGGATCCCGCGCTGACTGACCCCATCCGCGAGGCATGCACGCTCGCCGGTATCCCGGTCGAGACGGCTGCGTCCGCCCGTCAGCTCGGGCAGGCCTGCGGCATTTCCGTGGCGGCTACCGCTGCCGGGGTCATCTGATCTCGTTATCTGCGGAATATTTCCAGATATTCCGGGATAAGATAAACGCTGCAAAGCAGCAGATTTTTGCAAGAAAGGAGAACATCATGCCTACTTTTAATCAGCTGGTCAGAAAGGGCAGAGAGCAGGCGACCTACAAGTCCACCGCACCTGCACTGCAGAAGGGCCTCAACACCCTGAAGAACCGTGCCACCGACCTGTCTTCTCCCCAGAAGAGAGGCGTCTGCACCGCAGTCAGAACCACCACCCCGAAGAAGCCGAACTCCGCTCTGCGTAAGATCGCGCGTGTCCGCCTGACGAACGGCTACGAAGTGTCCGCTTATATCCCCGGCGTCGGCCACAACCTGCAGGAGCACTCCGTCGTTCTGATCCGCGGCGGCCGTGTCAAGGACCTCCCCGGCGTGCGTTACCACATCATCCGCGGTACGCTCGATACCCAGGGTGTGAATGGCCGTATGCAGGCCCGTTCCAAGTACGGTCAGAAGCGTCCGAAGGCCAAGAAGAAGTAATCCCCCGTGCCGCAAGGCATCCTGCCTTGCCATGATGTTCTTGAAAATACGTTTTTGGGAATCTCTGGCACGGCACCAACAGTAGCAAGGGCTATTGAAGTACCTATGAAATCATTTTTTTATGAAGGAGGGAAGCGAAGTGCCCAGAAGAGGTAATGTTCCCAAGAGAGAGGTCCTTCCGGATCCTGTCTATAATTCCACTCTGGTGACTAAGCTCGTCAACAGCGTCATGCTCGACGGCAAGAAGGGCGTTGCCCAGCGCGTCGTCTATGACGCATTCCAGATCGTCGAGACCAAGACCGGCAAGAACGGTCTGGACGCTTTCCAGCAGGCAATGGAAAACATCATGCCTTCCCTGGAAATCAAGTCCCGCCGCGTGGGCGGCGCAACCTATCAGGTTCCTCTGGAGGTTCGCCCGGAGCGCCGTCAGACGCTCGGCCTGCGCTGGCTGACTGCTTATTCCCGCAAGCGCAGCGAGAAGACCATGAAAGAGCGCCTCGCCGGCGAGATCATGGACGCCTGCAACAACACCGGCGCCTCTGTGAAGAAGCGCGAAGATACCCACAAGATGGCAGAAGCGAACAAGGCATTCTCCCATTTCCGCTGGTAAACAAATCAAAGGAGTTACCCAATGCCGAGAAAATACTCGCTTGAGAATACAAGAAATATTGGTATCATGGCGCACATCGACGCCGGCAAAACCACCACGACCGAGCGTATCCTGTTCTACACCGGCCGCACCTACAAGATCGGTGAGACCCACGAGGGCACGGCTACCATGGACTGGATGGAGCAGGAGCAGGAGCGCGGCATCACCATCACGTCCGCTGCAACGACCTGCTTCTGGCGTCACTGCCGCATCAACATCATCGACACCCCGGGCCACGTTGACTTCACGGTTGAGGTCGAGCGTTCCCTGCGCGTGCTCGACGGTGCTGTGACGGTCCTGTGCGCAAAGGGCGGCGTGGAGCCCCAGACGGAGACCGTCTGGCGTCAGGCCGACAAGTATCATGTCCCGCGCATGGTGTATATCAATAAGATGGACATCATGGGTGCGAATTTCTACAATGTTCTCAACATGATGCATGAACGGCTGAAGTGTAACGCCGTCCCCATTCAGCTCCCCATCGGTGCGGAGTCCGATTTCCGCGGCGTGGTCGACCTGATCCGTATGAAGGCCTATGTCTTCTACGATGAGCTGGGCAAGGATGTCCGCGAGGAGGAGATCCCCGAGGACCTGGTCGAGCTTGCACAGGAATACCACGAGAAGCTGCTCGATTCCGTCTCCGATCAGGACGACGCCATCATGGAGCTCTATCTCAGCGGCGAGGAAGTGCCCGAGGACATGATCCGCGCTGCCATCCGCAAGGCGACCATCGCCGTGCAGATGGTGCCCGTGACCTGCGGCACCTCCTATAAGAACAAGGGTGTTCAGGAGCTTCTCGACGCCATCGTCGACTTCATGCCGTCTCCCCTCGACAAGAAGGGCATCGCCGGTGTGAACCCGAAGACCGACGAAGAGGACTTCCGCCCGGCCGACGACAACGCACCGTTTTCCGCTCTGGCCTTCAAGATCGCGACCGACCCGTATGTCGGCAAGCTGTGCTTCTTCCGCGTTTATTCCGGCAGCCTCGACAAGGGCTCGACCGTTCTGAACTCCACGAAGGGCACCCGCGAGCGCCTGGGCCGCATCCTGCAGATGCACGCCAATCACCGCGAGGATATCGACACGGTCTATGCCGGCGATATCGCCGCCGCCGTCGGTGTGAAGAACACCACGACCGGCGACACGTTCTGCGATGAGAAGCATCCGATCATCCTCGAGTCCATGGAATTCCCCGAGCCCGTTATCCGCGTGGCCATCGAGCCGAAGACCAAGGCCGGTCAGGAGAAGATGGGCATCGCCCTGATGAAGCTGGCCGAGGAGGACCCGACCTTCAAGACCTACACCGACGAAGAGACGGGTCAGACCATCATCGCCGGTATGGGCGAGCTGCATCTGGAGATCATCGTCGATCGCCTGCTGCGCGAGTTCAAGGTCGAGGCCAATGTCGGCGCACCGCAGGTCGCTTACAAGGAGACCGTGAAGGGCAAGGCAGACGTCGATATGAAGTATGCCCGTCAGTCCGGCGGTAAGGGCCAGTACGGTCACGTCAAGATCAAGCTCGAGCCGAACGAGTCCGGCAAGGGCTATGAGTTCATCAATGCCATTGTCGGCGGCGCCATCCCGAAGGAATACATTCCCGCGGTCGACGCCGGTATCCAGGGTGCGATGCAGGCCGGTGTTCTGGCAGGCTATCCCGTCGTGGACGTCAAGGTCACGCTGTATGACGGCTCCTACCATGAGGTCGACTCCTCTGAGATGGCCTTTAAGATCGCCGGTTCCATGGCCTTCAAGGAGGCCTGCCGCAAGGCGCAGCCGGTTATCCTCGAGCCGATCATGAAGGTCAGCGTTATCGTGCCGGAAGAGTATATGGGCGATGTTATCGGCGATATCTCTGCCCGCCGCGGCAACATCCTCGGCATGATCCCGAGAAACGGCTCCACGCAGGTGGACGCCAACGTGCCTCTGTCGCAGATGTTCGGCTATGCAACTGATCTCCGCAGCCGCACGCAGGGCCGTGGACAGTATTCCATGGAGCCGAGCCACTACGTCGAACTGCCGAAGTCCATTCAGCAGGAAATCGTAGAAAAACGCAGCTCCAAGTAAAAAATGCTTGCTATTGCACACCTTTTGGTGTATAGTGTAAGTAAGCGAATATAAAGTTTTTACCATTTACGAATCAAACAGGAGGATTTTTCAATGGCAAAGCAGAAATTTGAAAGAACTAAGCCTCATGTTAACATCGGCACCATCGGCCATGTTGACCACGGCAAGACCACGCTGACCGCTGCCATCA
>ERZ827181.460-NODE-460-length-55725-cov-5.473253_pt1 | contig 55725 bp, 48 predicted proteins | sample MGYA00519778_ERZ827181 | MGnify/ENA primary metagenome ERZ827181 (study PRJEB31778, sample SAMEA3449273) | human gut metagenome | biome: human gut; feature: human-associated habitat; material: faeces | place: United Kingdom | collected 2010/2012 ...
AGAATAGATCAGTGTTTGGGAACAGAGCAAAAATATCCGCTGAGGAATTAGCGTATATGAAGGAACAATTGGATAATGACAGGGGATTTTTCGAGAACGTAAATGCAAAGTCAAAGCTTATAGAGGCTGATTTTGATGAGCTGGAGAAATCAAGACAGCTTGAGGAGTCATCTCTTAAGCAGCTGAATGATAATGCAAATAATGTGGTGGAATTTTCAAAGGACAGCATGGATGCCATATCAGCCTTAAACGACAGCTTTACAGAGTGTGTAAAGGCGGCTGCGGACAATCTTACAAGTCTTGAGAGTGCGGCAAAGGCAATTGCCACACAGCATGAGGATACATGTGCGCTTGTCGAAAACAATAAGCATTTTACAGCTCCGGCCAAGAGCTTGCCGGAGACATCGGACAGGCTTGAGGCGCATGTGGATAGCTGTGCGGATATAGCTGCGCAGATGAAGGAGCAGAATAAGCAGATGAGTGTTCTCTCACTAAATGCTGCTATAGAGGCGGGCATGCTTGGAGAGCAGGGAAAGCTGTTCGTAGAGGCTGCTGAGAGCATAAGGGAGGCATCTGTTTCATATGACAGTGCAATCGATGCTGTGAAACAGGAACTTTCAGAGGCAAAAGCTGAGATTAGTGCACTTAAAGAGCAGGTGAGCCACCTTGTAGGGCTTCTGAAGGACAACAATGTTGCTACGACAAAGCTCATGAAGCAGGGTGTGGAACTCAATCATGTGTTTTCACAGTGTGACGAGATTTCAGTTGACATGATAGAAGCGTGCAGACAGCAGATTGTGTCAATCCGCAATACACAGGAGGAGATTATCAAGTTTGAGGAGCGCAATAAGCTGCAGATAGAGGATGCATACGCAGAAATTTCGACTCAGAGGAAAAATTCAGTAGAAATAAAATCAACTGTGGACAAGGTGCTCGACTACAGCAGGGAGAGAGTAAGATAACAGGACAGATATGCAGACTTTGAGTGTCATGCATTTTTATGAGTGAAATATAAAAAGACATCAACCGGTGTAAATTCCGGATGATGTCTTTTTGAGTTGAAAGCTGCAATTATTAAATCAAACACGAACCTTGCTGTTTGCCGCATCCTGGAAGCTTCCGCTCTTCTGTGGCAGATGCATCCAGTTTTTGATGTAGACCACATTGTACATAACGAAAGCAAGCATAAAGGCTGTAGAAACGTCAAATACTGAGTGCTGTTTGATAAACATGGTAGACAGTATAATCAGAACACAAAGCACTAATGATGCATGCTGAACGTGCTTTTTATCCTTGAAATAGCTGCTGTGCATCACCGCAAAATGAATGCCGAGCGAATTGTATACGTGAATGCTCGGAAACAGGTTCGTCGGTGTGTCAGTGGAGTAAAGCCACTCGCAAAGCGCTGTAAACATATTGTGGTGCGTGAAATAATAAGGCCTTAAATTGTGACCATTCGGGTAGAGAGTTGATATAACCAAAAATACGGTCATACCGGTGTATAAAAACGCACACAGTCTGTAAAATTCTTTTTTGTCATGTAATGCCGTGAAAGCAATTCCAAAGGCCACATAGCCAAACCACATGATATAAGGAATAACAAAGTATTCACAAAACGGTATATAATCATCTATCGGAAGATGAATCAAGTGATAATGTGTGGTAACAGTGCGTTCTAAATATCCAAACCAGGTCAGATATATGATAAAGTATGATAAAATCCACACATGCTTGTAGCGGTTGAAAAGCTCTATAAGCTTATTCTGTATTTTCTTCATAAAACCACCTTTTTAATCCGCTTGAAATTATAACACTGAAAAATAATTCAAACAACACCAAAACAAAAGACTTAATAAATTTTATGAAAAAATTAATAATTAAGACCTTATATAATGAGCTTTTTGTGAAATATTTATCTGCAGCAAAAAGCATAGGATAAAACAGCACTGTTAAAGGGCCACATTAAGCTGTAGGCTAATCTGAATAAAGAATGCTAAAATCCCATGGTGCAAGAGCTATACAATCGCCTGCTGATACTGTACTGTCATCGCAAAGCTTCTTGAGACCGTCTGCATGGCAGGTAACAGTCTGCTCATCATCCGAGTAGTTAAGCAGATAAATGATTTTTTCTCCCTGCATATTGGTGCCGCGCTTTATGACAACGGGATAAGAAGCATCAAATTCATTTTTTTGCTCGCCGAAGAAAAGCTTTAGGGCTTCTATCAGCGTGTCCTCACCAAAAAGTGTGGCAAGATACATGGCGCGTCCTTTGCCGTAAGAGTTTTTTGTGATAGCTGCGTGTACTCCCCAGTGCTTGTGCTCATACATAGCAACAGGTGTGGCAGTGGTACAGTCGACCATCTCCATCCAGTCACGAGCTTTTGAGGATTTGCCGCCACAGGTTACTGTGATATCGTCAGGCAGGGTGAACTCATCGTACTGTATGCCGAGAGCCTTGTTTATAATATAAGGCTGTACGTCATGGCGTATTTTAAGATGTTCATCCGAAAAAGCAGATTTAAAGGTCACCACCATATTGCCGCCGTTTGCAACAAATTCATTTAAGGCATTGAGCACATCATCTGTTGCGCTATAGAGTGCAGGCACAAGTATATTCTCATATGAAGCAAAAAGTGCCGGGTCGGCAGGAATCACGTCGTACTCAATGTTCATCAGATACAGGGCATCGCAAAGCCATCTGAAAACGGTATTGTAATTGGAGTCACTTTCGTTGTTCAGTTTAAATTCATTGAGTCCTGTAAGAGAAGAGTTGTCAGCAATAATCGCAAACTTGTTTGTCTTTTTTAAATTGACCAGCCTGTGTCCGTATTTTTTTAGTTCGTTTCCGATAACACTGCACTCCTTATAAAGCCGGTTCGGTCTAAGGTCGTGGGAGAGCACGCCCTTCCAGTAGCTTTCTATGGCATTGTGGATAGAATGCCAGTGCCAGTATTCAACCATGCATGCACCGTTTGCAATGTGGCTTATGGCCTGCAGACGCAGTTGTCCCGGATAAGGAAGCCATGGGTGATTTCCGGCAGCCTCGGTCTCAAGTACCAGATAGTTATTACCTTTTATGCCTCTTGCAATATTGCCGCAGGCGGTAATCTCGCGGCCGCTCAGATTGCTCTGGGAAGGGTGATATATATCGCAGCCTGCGATATCCATACACTTGGCAGCCTCGTACTGATTGACCTCCGGCTGTATGCCGTAAGAGTAATCGTGCCATTCAAAGTCGAAATTGTGAGTGATGAACTGGTCATCTCTCTTGTATTTTTTGACGATATCGGCCTGCCATGCAAAAAAGTCTGTCACGAGCTTTCTCTGGAATTTTTTGTATTCCGCATCAAGACTCATATTTATAGTGCCGCGGATATCAGGAAAGGCATCCCAGTCATCCACACGGTTGCTCCAGTAATCAAGTCCAAACTCCCTGTTAAACTCGTCAATGTCAGGAAATTCATTTTTCAGATATTCTACGAATTTAGCCTGAGCGTATTTGGAACAGGTGTCATAAGGCTTTGTCTCATTGTCGAGCTGGAAGCCGATCACGCAGTCGTAGTCCTTTACCTGCTCCATGAGCTTTTCAATGATAATCTGTGCATGGTGCAGATAGTCAGGGTTTGTGATATCCATGTTCTGGCGGTGGCCGTAGAGCTCTTTGCCGTTATGTGTTACAGCGAGAATATCGGGATATTTTTTTGCAAGCCATGATGGAATAGCATATGTAGGTGTTCCGACAATGACCTTCAGCTCATATTTTGCTGCGCAGTCAAGCATGCGGTGCAGGTGTGTAAAATCAAATACTCCCTCCTTAGGTTCCCATGTGCTCCAGGTGGATTCGGCAATCCTGATAACATTCATGCCGGCATCGCGTATCATCTTAAAATCTGTTTCTATGCGGTCGTAAGGCATATATTCGTCGTAATATGCCACACCATATAATATTTCGTTAAAATTCATTTATATGTACCTCCAATAGTTATAATATGATATGCGGGTCACTAAGGTATGCATCGAATTGCATGCAAGCATGCATCGATGATATCTTTTGACCCTTTAATCATAATATAAATATACGTTAGTAAATGAATGGTGTAAACGTTAAATCATCAGAAAACAAAATGTTGAGCGAATATGCGTGGAAGAATGAGTCAGTTGCGCAAAAATTGCATGTCCAGGATGACAAGTGTATGAAGATAGGTTATAATGAAAAACAATAGAGTTGCGCAACAAATAAAAGTTGTTCAGTGATTAATCACATTCAGATGAAAGAGGCGGCAGAATGAGTAACAATATCACTATATCAGATGTAGCAGAGGCACTTGGCGTTTCAAAGACAACAGTAAGCAGGGCTATATCGGGAAAGGGCAGGATAGGCGCTGCAACAAGAAAAAGAGTGCTTGAATATATACAGGAGCATGATTATAAACCTAATGTAATAGCCAGGGGGCTTGCACAGTCAAAGACATTTAATATATGTGTGGTGATGCCGGGGGATTATGCACTTGTCGATCTGCCTTTTTTCCAGGAAGCTATAATGGGGATTCAGGAGATAGCAGGTATGATGGAATACGACCTTTTACTTTGTATAGGTTCAGGCAATGATATGGCGGGGCTTAGGCGTATCATACAGAATCATAAGGTGGATGGAGTGGTGCTGCTTCGCACAATGGTAGATGATCCACAGGTGACATTCTTGCAGGAGCGCAGGATACCGTTTGTCACAGCTGGCTCATGCAAATATAAGGATGTAAAGCAGATTGACCATGACCATAAAAGTGCTTGCAGGGAGCTGACATCAATTATGCTCATGCGTGGCATGAAAAATATGGCGCTTCTCGGTGGAAGCGAGGATATTGTTGTAAATCAGACCAGATACGCAGGCGTAGTGGATGCCCATGAGCAGTTTGGAAAGAAAATAAATGAAAATCTTGTATTTTTAAACCTTGAAGGAAAAGCATATGTCGAAAAGGCTGTAGATGATGCAATTGACAGAGGCTGCGACTGTCTGCTGTGTATGGATGATGCAGTTTGTGCGCAGGCCATGAGACGGCTCCGCGAAAGGCATATAAAGGTGCCGCAGCAGGTGAAGGTGGCTTCATTTTACAACAGCTCAGTGCTGGAAAATAATGTGCCGTCCATTACATCGCTTTCATTTGATTCAAAGGAGCTTGGAGCAAGAGCCTGTAAGAATCTGCTCAGACAGATAGAGGGTGAAGAGACTGAGAACAGGACACTTCTGCCGTATGAGGTAGTGTTAAAGGAGTCCACACAGTAAATAGTAAAAGCCGGAGCCGACAAATTGTCAGACTCCGGCTTTTGCTTTATATAGTTTTAAAACTGTTAAATCATCGCCAGATAAACCGTTGCGAGTGACACAACAATCTGGATAATTGCAAATCTGAAAACGACCTGTGCATTTGACCAGCCGAGCTTCTTTCTGACGTGGTCATGGATAGGAGTTGTGGTATTCTTTAAAATATGTATCTTCAAAAATCTAAGAAGAGAAACCTTTACGAGTCCAAGTCCACCGTCGATGATAAGCACGAGACCTGCCAGTATGTAGATGAATGGGCTTTGTGATTTAAGAGCACAAATAGCTATGAATATACCCATGGCTCTTGAGCCCGCATCACCCATCAAAAGCTTGCTAGGTGTGGCATTGTACCACAGATATCCGAGCAGACATACTGCAAATAATAAAATACAATAGTTGAAGCTGTCAGTTATTTTGAGCACTGAATCAAGCACGAAGAAGGTCATTATGGTAATGATGGTAAGTGTTCCGGAAAGACCATCAACACCGTCTGAACAGTTTGTGACATTGATTGATACCCAGACTAAAATGACTGTGAGTATTCCAAACACAACAGGTGGAATATTTACAGAGCCGCCAAATATGGCAAAGGTGATTGTGCTTGAGTTGAAATGCAGATACACAACTGCCACAACAATTGCAACCGCAAAATCAAGTGCGCCCTTTAAATACTCGCCCCATGGCTTTTCTGCCGCATCGTCAAAGTAGCCTGTGAGCATCTCAATAACTATAAGCACAAGATAAATGGCAATCTCCGCATTGATTTGTGAGAAAAGCAGTGCCGATATCACAAATGTGAATATAAAGATAATACCGGCTCCTCTCGGCTTCCCGGCTGAAAGCTTTCCGTCCACAGCAAACTGTCTGCCGAGGTCCTTTGGTAAAAATTTATTTAATTTTGCAATAGCAATACATGTGAGTGCGAATGCAAAAATCACTCCGATGAAAGCTATTATCGACATATCTGCCGAAGTCAAATAAGAAATCATATAGTCCTCCTTTGATATTGTATTACAACCTCATTCATTATATTAGTCTGACAAAAAAAAGTAAAGTTTTACTTGCAATTTTAAATAATTGTGTTATTATACTTATATGCTTTAAAGCGTTGAAGCATTAAAACTTTAAATTGTAACATCAAGCTACAGTAATATTTATATTTGTTACAATAATATTTATACTTGGAGGAAACAAAAATGGCTCAGAAAGGTGATTTAATGACAGCACGCCCTGATATCCGCGTGCTTGACGCTACCATTAGGGATGGAGGACTGGTAAACAACTTTATGTTTACAGATGATTTTATCAATGCTCTTTATCGTGCAAACGTAAAGGCAGGCATCGACTATATGGAGTTTGGTTATAAAGCATCTAAGGAGCTTTTTGATGTAAATAAATTCGGCAAATGGAAGTTCTGTGATGAGGCAGCTATCCGTGAGATAGTCGGAGACAACAACTCTGATATGAAGATTTCTGTCATGGCGGATGTCGGCAGATGTGACTACAAGAAGGATATTCTCCCTCGCGAGGACAGTGTGATTGACATGGTGCGTGTGGCTACATATGTACATCAGATGCCATCAGCAATCGAGATGATTGAGGATGCCAAGTCCAAGGGCTACGAGGTAACCTGCAACATCATGGCCATCTCAAATACACAGGAATCAGACCTTGATCAGGCACTTGACATGGTTGCCAAGAGCTCTGCAGACGGCATATACATCGTGGACAGCTACGGAGCTCTCTACCCTGAGCAGATTCGCCGCACTGCCGAGAAATACACAGAAATTGCTGAGGCAAACGGAAAGTTCGTAGGAATGCATGCACACAACAATCAGCAGCTTGCATTTGCAAACACCATAGAGGCAGCAGCCCAGGGAGTCAGCCTGTTGGATGCAACAATGATGGGCATGGGACGAGGCGCAGGAAACTGTGCGATGGAGCTTTTACTCAGCTTCCTCAAAAATCCAAAATACAACGTATTCCCTGTACTCAAATTCGTTGAAGAGCATATGCTTCCGCTCAAGGAGAGCGGTGCTGTATGGGGCTACGATATTCCATACCTGCTCACAGGACGCTTAAATCAGCATCCATCAGCAGCCATTGACTACATAAAGTCAGGCGAGACACATTACGCTGATTTCTACACAGATTTGCTTGATAAATAAAAATAGATAGATGTATATAAATAAATCCGCTATGCCAGATTTTGGTGTAGCGGATTGTTTTTATGCGCGTGAAGCATAATTCTTACAGCCTCTTGGTCGCATAGTATGAGCGGATTTTGCAGCATATGCTCCTGCGAGGCTCCGTCATTTTAGCCAATAAACTGAAACACTTTATTTCTTTTTCCACGCAAGCAGCCTCTCCACATGCAGCGGCTTTCCCTGAATAGCCTGCACCTTCAATCTGTTCTCCTCACTGAAACCAACCAGAATATCATGATTAGCCTCAGCCAGATAATCGATAATACCATCGATATCAGACTTAGTGTTCTTCGGACAATGAATATACAGATGCTTATTTGCGGAAATATGCAGTGTATATGAGATGCTGAAATGATACCACAGGATCTTGTGCAGGGTAGAGTATTTGTAAATCCATAAAATCTCTTTGATAGGCACGATGGCATTGCCATAAGGCGAGGTCATGATAAAATAGTGCTCTGTGATAAACATATCCTCGGTGGCAAGCTGTGGCAGTGTGGCAAGCTCCTCCTCAGCCTCGGCAAGCAGCTTGTGTGGGTTGCCGAATACAACAAGATTCTGACATGCCGGTGCTAAAACAGGAAATCTGATGCACAGGATGTAGAATATCAGGCTGATAACAGCATAGATAAGAGTGCCAAAATAAAAAACAAACATAAAAATAGTAGTTTTCAAATGGTACTCAGGCTCATTAAGATAGCAGCCTGTTATGGTATCGGAGAGTCCCTTGGAATCCCAACTCAGATCCTTCGACAGTTTATTTACAAACTGTGTGTAGGTGCCCTTGCCCTTTACGATTTTACCGACCACTGTGAGCTTATCTATAGAGGGCAGACCCTCCTCACAGGTGGATGGTGCAAGCAGAACAATAGAGCAGTGCTTATCGCGCATGCAGTAGTAGTAATAGCCCTTGATATCGTTGCCGTCCTTCATGGTGTAGCCGGTAAAGTAAAGCTTTTTAAGGGTGGTTTTTACATATCTGTCCGAATCCTTGTATGCAGCTTCAAAGCTGACAGAATCGTCAATATGTATGGGCGATAAAATATCTCCGAGTGAAAATGCAAACCATAGCACGGTAAGCAGAATGATGTATACAATTGGGGAGAAAAGACGCCTTTTGTAAAATGCTTTGATGTTTTTTGTTATGTAGTGTTCGTAATTATCAATCATATGCTTAGTATAATGGTTTTTGTGCCTTATATCAACCTTGATTTTGAGACATTTAATTGTTATTATATAATCAATAGTAACTATTCAGAACCACTGAGAACGATGGGAAAGCACGAGCATCGTGCGGTTTTGCGAATGTACGTGGGATGGCTCTGAATAGTTACGGTAAATAGAAACACGAAATGAGGTAATTATGGAAGCATACACGAGTTTTGCCCGGGTGTATGACATGTTCATGGACAATGTGCCATATGAGGTGTGGGGCAGATATATTGTCGAAAAACTGCGTGCAAATGGCATAGACAGTGGATATGTCGTGGACTTAGGCTGTGGTACGGGAAAGCTTACCACGCTTCTTGCAGATGCAGGCTATGATATGATAGGCATTGACAATTCTTTTGACATGCTTGATATGGCGCTTGAGAGAGAGGATGACAGAATCCTTTATCTGATGCAGGATATGAGAGAGTTTGAACCGGGAGAAAAGGTGAGTGCCGTCGTAAGCGCATGTGACAGCATCAATTATATTCTTGAGCCTGAGGATCTTCAGGCAGTTTTTTTCTGCGTGAGCGAAAGTCTTAAAGAGGGTGGCATTTTTATATTTGATATCAATACTCCATATAAATATGAGGTGCTCATGGCTGATAATACCATAGCTGAAAACCGTGATGAGGGCAGCTTTATATGGGACAATTATTATGATGCCGATGAGAAAATAAACGAGTATGACCTGACACTTTTTATAAAGGAGCAGTCAGAGGATGAGGATGACATCTACAAGAAGTTTGAGGAAACTCATTTCCAGAGATGCTATGAGATTTCAGAGCTTAAGGAGCTTCTTGAGCAGTCGGGACTTGTGTTTGATGCAGTGTATGATGCGTACACAGACGATCAGGTGAAGTGTGACAGTGAGAAGGTCACTGTAATTGCACATAAAGGATAGAATTAGATAATGAGAGGTAAATTATGTCAGATTATATAGTAAGAGCAACAGCGGCGGATGCTAATATCAGAGCATTTGCTGTAACATCAAGGGAGATGGTGGAGACCGCCAGAGAGGATCACATGACAACACCTGTCATGACGGCGGCACTTGGCAGACTTCTTTCTGCGGGAGCCATGATGGGAGCTATGATGAAGGGCGATAAGGATATCATAACTCTTCAGATACAGTGCAGCGGACCTGCAAAGGGACTTACCGTCACAGCAGATTCGCACGGCAATGTAAAGGGCTTTGCCATAAATCCACAGGTTGAGCTGCCACTCAATGCGGCAGGCAAGCTTGATGTGGGAGGAGCGCTTGATCTTGGAATACTCACAGTCATAAAGGATATGGGCTTAAAAGAGCCGTATTCAGGTCAGTGTGAGCTTAAAACAGGTGAGATAGCTGAGGATCTGACCTATTATTTTGCCACATCTGAGCAGATTCCGTCGGCGGTTGGTCTTGGCGTGCTGGTGGATAAGGACCAGAGCGTAAAGCAGGCCGGTGGATTTATCATCCAGCTTATGCCGTTTACACCGGAGGAGGTTGTGGACAGGCTTGAAAAGAAAATCACAGAGATTGATTCGGTGACACAGATGCTTGACAGGGGGCTGACTCCGGAGCAGATACTTGAGGAAATTTTAGGGGATTTCGGGCTTGAAATCACAGATACGACTGAGACACGCTTCCACTGTGACTGCTCAAAGGAGCGTGTGAGCAGAGCACTTTCCACACTGAGCAAAAAGGATCTTGATTCCATTATCGCAGATGGTGAAAGCATTGAGGTAAAGTGCCAGTTCTGTAATAAGGCATATGAGTTTACGGTGGATGAGTTGAAGGAGATGCGCTAATTGAAGGACGGATATATAAAGGTCGCTGCAGCGACACCAAAGGTAAAGGTAGCTGATACTGTATACAACGGACAGCTTATTAAAGCTCTTATGAAGGAGTGCACTGATAACGGGGCAAAGGTGGTTGTTTTCCCGGAGCTTTGCATTACCGGATACACCTGTCAGGATCTTTTCTGGCAGGATAAGCTCATAGCTTCAGCAGAGGATGAGCTTATAGGAATAGCTGATTACAGCAGGAGCCTTGACGGCATATTTTTCATAGGGCTTCCATATGAGATAAACGGCATGCTCTATAATATGGCGGCAGTTGTATCGCGCGGAGAGGTGCTTGCCATGGTGCCAAAGACATTTCTGCCAAACTATAATGAGTTTTATGAGGCAAGGCATTTTGCATCGGGAGAAAACCTTAGCACATATGTCACACTGAAAAATGGACAGCAGGTTTCTGTAGATACTGATTTTATTTTTAGCTGTAAGCAGCTGCCAAAGCTTAAGATAGCGGTGGAGCTTTGTGAGGATCTTTGGACTCCGAACCCGCCGAGCATCAGACACGCGATGTCGGGTGCCACTGTGATTGTAAATCTGTCTGCATCAGATGAGGTGACAGGCAAGGCAATATACAGGAGAGAGCTTGTGAGCGGACAGTCTGCAAGATTAATCTGTGGATATATTTATGCGTCAGCGGGAGACGGTGAGTCCACACAGGATGTGGTCTACTCAGGACACAATCTCATCTGTGAAAACGGAAATGTGCTTGCCGAGTCAAAGCGCTTTACAAATGAGACTATATACAGCGAGTTTGATGTAGAAAGAATAGAGACTGAGAGGCGCAGGATGACAACATTTGTTGTCGAGGATGATCACAGATGGGCTGAGTTTGATCTTGAGGTAAAGGATACCACTCTTAGCCGCTATGTAAATCCGGCTCCTTTTGTTCCTGCAGACAAGACAGACAGGGACAGACGCTGTGATGAGATTCTTATGATTCAGGCTATGGGGCTTAAAAAGAGATTAGAGCATACCAACTGCAGGACAGCAGTTATCGGTATTTCAGGAGGACTCGACTCCACACTGGCACTGCTTGTCACGGTAAGAGCATTTGACCTTTTGGGAAAGGATCACAAGGATATCGCGGCAGTTACGATGCCGGGCTTTGGAACGACAGACCGCACATATGACAATGCGGTAAATCTCATTAAATGCCTTGGAGCTACATTTATCGAGGTGGATATAAAGGATGCCGTAAATATACATTTCAGGGATATCGGACAGGATCCGTCTGTGCATGATGTCACCTACGAGAATGGACAGGCACGCGAGCGCACACAGATACTTATGGATATCGCAAACAAGGAAAACGGAATGGTTATAGGTACAGGAGATTTGTCAGAGCTGGCACTCGGCTGGGCTACCTACAACGGAGACCATATGTCCATGTATGCTGTGAATGCATCGGTTCCAAAGACTCTGGTGCGCCATCTGGTAAAATACTATGCAGATACCTGCGGCAGCGATTTGCTGGAAAGGACACTTCTTGATGTGCTTGATACACCTGTTTCTCCTGAGCTTTTACCACCTGAAAACGGTAAGATTTCACAGAAGACAGAGGATCTTGTGGGCCCTTATGAGCTGCATGACTTCTTCCTTTACAATATGCTGCGCTGCGGCTATGCTCCTGCCAAGGTTTACCGCCTTGCAAGGATAGCATTTGAAGGAAAATATGATGATGAGTTTATTCTCAAATGGCTTAAGAACTTCTATCGCAGATTTTTTGCACAGCAGTTCAAGCGCTCATGTCTGCCGGATGGACCAAAGGTAGGAACAGTGGCGGTCTCACCGAGAGGAGACCTAAGGATGCCTTCTGATGCGTGTGGACGTATCTGGATGGATGAGGTTGATAAGCTGTAATAGTAAGAGGAGAACAATGGGAAAGACACATAAGAAAACTCATAGAAGGCAGGGAAGCATAAAACGTGCAAGGCACCGCGACAGGCGTATGAAAATAGGCGCAATAGTTCTTTGTGTAGCGATAATCATAACAACATTTCTGGCGTGTGGCATGCAGCTTTTAGCTCCCGTAGCTGATGCAGTGGTAGGTGCTGATAATAAGACGCAATCAAGAGATGTTGATGTGCAGAAGAATAATAATTCACTTACCGCATCTAAAATGGATTCAGAAAAAAATCAAAACAGCTCAGAGGCTGATGTAAACGCTGCGGAGCAAGACAGCGAGCCTGACAAGGAAACGAAGCTTGATGAGATACTTCAAAGTGCAGAGTATCCGGTGCAGCTAAAGGAGCTTGCGAAGAAGAATGATGAGGCAATTGACTTCATATATGAGTATCCTGAGGAGCACTCGAAAAAGCATGACATTGATCTGACTGCAGAGGCTTCGCAGGATACAGTACCTCTATTGCAGCAGTGGGATAAGAGATGGGGCTATGAAAAGTACAGTGGCAATTATTTTGCGGCGAGTGGCTGCGGTCCGACTGCACTTTCGATGGTTGTATTATATCTGACGCATGATGCACAGGCATCACCTCTTGCAGTGGCAGAGTATGCAAAGGAGGCCGGCTACAGTGTGGACGGCTCCGGAAGTGCATGGGATCTTATGAGCAAGGGCTGCAGGCACTACGGCGTAAATGCTAAGACTATAAAGGAGGATGAGGATACATTTAAAGAAAGGCTTGATGAGGGCAATCTGATAGTCGTAAATGTCGGTCCGGGAGATTTCACAGACAATGGACATTTTATGGTGATCACAGGCTATGATGATGAGGGCTTTACTATAAATGATCCAAACAGTATCATAAAGAGCAATACCCACTGGCAGTTTGAGAGGCTGAGTTCGCAGATCAGGGCTGCATGGAGGATGTTTGTGTAGATAATAGCAGCAATACATGCATTTATGCTGATGTTTGTGATGCATATGGAAAAATTAAAAAATAAGAAATAATAAAACCTGCTGTGTCATGTTTGTCTGATACAGCAGGTTTTTTATTAAATTCATGAATAATCATAAATGAGGGGCAAAATACCTTTTGACCCCTCATATCATTAGTATAGTGTACTAAATTTATACGGACTAATAATAAACAGTAAAATATGGTATGCAGATTATAGCAATTGAATACCATGCTCCTCACATTCCTTAATTGTCTCCTCAGGCCACAGCGAGCTTTGTACCTCACCGATATGAGCCTTTCTGAGGAAGAACATACAGATTCGTGACTGTCCGATTCCGCCTCCGATAGTGTACGGAAGCTCCTTGTTGAGGATAGCCTTCTGGAATGGAAGCTTAGCACGCTCAGGACATCCGGCCTTGTCAAGCTGCTCCTTTAGAGCTTTTTCATCTACACGGATACCCATTGATGAAAGCTCAAGTGCGATATCAAGAACAGGATAGTATACGATGATATCAGCGTTTAAAGCCCAGTCGTCATAGTCAGGGGCACGTCCGTCGTGAGGCTCTCCGTTTGCAAGCTTGTCACCAATCTGCATTACACAGATTGCACCCTTTGCCTTTGCAAAATAATACTCGCGCTCCTTTGGAGTATTGTCCGGGAACATTTCCTCAAGCTCTGATGTGGTGATAAAGGTGATATCCTTTGGCAGAATCAAATCTATGTAGTCGTACTGTATAGCCATGTACTGCTCGGTCTTGCGCAGGCATTTGTATACTGTCTTTACTGTTTCCTTAAGGAAATCTAAGTTTCTGTCCTCCTTGCGGATGACCTTTTCCCAGTCCCACTGGTCAACAAATATAGAGTGGATATTGTCAGTCTCCTCATCACGTCTTATGGCATTCATATCTGTGTAGATGCCCTCGCCGAGAGAGAAGCCGTATTTCTTTAATGCATATCTCTTCCACTTGGCAAGAGAGTGAACGACCTCAGCCTCCTTGTCACCCTGCTCAAGGATGCCGAAGGTAACAGGTCTTTCATATCCGTTTAAGTTATCGTTTAAGCCTGTGGTAGGATCAACGAAAAGCGGTGCTGAAACACGTGTCAGGGAAAGACGCTGTGCGAGCATGCCCTGGAAGAAATCCTTAACAGTCTTGATGGCAAGCTGTGTATCGTGAAGATTCAGTGCCGAAGAATAGTTCTTTGGTATTGTTAATTTGCTCATTTTCGATTAAACCTCGTTGTATTATTAATTTTTAAATAAAATTCCTTTAACCTGATTATTATATCACAATTTTTCTAGAAAGATAGTCCATAATATGATAAAATTAGATAGTTTAAAGAAAAACAATATCGTTTTACCTTATTTTTACGTGTTTAAGGTGTTAATGAAAGGTAGTAGATTTATATGAGAAAAAGAGATATGACCTTTGCTTCGGCGGTGCTTGAGGCAATAGATGCTATTTTAGCTCTTGCGTATATAGGCTTACAGATTTATTATGGAGTGTGCTATCACATACAGGTATTTAAGTTTGTGGCCAATATACTTGTGCTTTTGCTTGTATACATTGCAATCACATGGCTGCAGCATTATCCGGAAAAGCTAAATCACATAGCAGCGGAGCTGTGTGTGGGCAATATCAGAAAGTATTCACTCAGGCTTTTGACGTTTGTAAAGCTTGTTTTTACTGCGGGGCTTTTGGTGCCATGCGTGTGTGATGCGTTTGGAATAGCAATCCGCGATGTATACAGCCTCATTATGATAGGGCTCATCCTTGTGGTGACGGCATATTATGAGTACAGGATATTTCAGGAAATAAAGTCATTGCGGAAATAATATAGGAGAAATAAAATGCAGCTTAGTATAGAAGAAGTTAAAAAGCTGGATAGTAACAGCTATCAGATAATAGATATAAGAAGTGAGGAAGAGGTGGCGCACGGTGCCATAAAGGGAGCACTCAATATTCAGGCAGAGGAAATAGAGTCAGATGAGAGGGTGCCACATGATAAGAAGCTTGTCATAGTCTGCAGCCGTGGTAAGACGAGTGTGGATGTGGCAGAGTATCTCACAGAAAAAGGTTTTGATGCGGCAAGCTTAAAGGGAGGCTATATAAGCTGGCTGCTTGATGCCATGAAAGAGGATGAGGTGGCAGAGCGCGATATAAAGGCAGATGTGGAGCAAAGCATCAGAAAGAAATTTAAGAAATCCATCTGGCGCAAGTTTACAAAGGCGATAAACACCTATGAGCTTGTAAAACCGGGGGATAAGATTGCGGTGTGTATTTCGGGAGGTAAGGATTCCATGCTCATGGCAAAGCTTTTTCAGGAGCTTAAGCATCACAACAAGTTTGATTTTGATGTGAAGTTTCTAGTCATGGACCCGGGCTACAATGAGGCAAACAGGCATGTCATAGAGGAAAACTGCAGGAACCTTGGCATCCCTGCCACTATTTTTGAGTCAGATATATTTGATGCTGTATATGATATCGAAAAATCGCCATGCTATTTATGTGCGAGGATGAGAAGAGGACATCTGTATGCATTTGCAAAGGAGCTGGGCTGCAACAAAATTGCGCTCGGACATCACTATGATGATGTTATCGAGACGATACTCATGGGCATGCTCTACGGTGCACAGGTACAGACCATGATGCCTAAGCTTCACAGCACAAACTTTGAGGGAATGGAGCTTATCAGGCCTCTTTACCTGGTCAGGGAGGACGATATCAAGGCATGGCGTGATTACAACGGTCTGCATTTCATACAGTGTGCCTGCAAGTTTACAGATACCTGTACCACATGCAATAATGAGGAAAACCGCTCAAAGCGTGTTGAGATAAAGCAGCTCATCGCTAATCTTAAAAAGGTGAATCCTTTTGTCGAGGCAAATATATTTAAGAGCGTGGAGAATGTAAATCTGGCTACGGTTGTAGCATATAAAAAGGATGGCATAAAGCACAGCTTCCTAGATCACTATGATGAATAAGACAGATATATTTCAGGAGGGCATTGTATGGCAGATATCATGGATTATATTGACTGGCGTGGAGACATAGGCTTTGATGAGGTGCATGTAAATGAGGTGGACGGACTGATTTTTTCACAGCTTATTTATGTGCAGATGAAGCCATATATGCCGGATGCAAAGAAGTCATACCTTACGATAAAACAGCTTTCAAGCCTTTACTGCGCGGACCACAGTGATGATGAGATTGAGCAGATGCCTAATCTTTTCCGCCACTCCGCGAGGCTGCTTCAAAAGCTGGCGTACTCAAGGCGATATGCTGACTGCATTTTGAGATATTATATATACGATATAAGTGAAAAAGAGGAGTCGCAGTTTTCTGCGGTTACGATAGAACTGCCTGACGGCACATATTTCATTTCCTACAGTGGTACAGACCATTCCGTGGTCGGCTGGAAGGAAAACTTTAATCTAAGCTATCTCGATGAGACACCGGGACAGAACAAGGCGAAAAAATATTTAAAGCAGGTGGCAGCATATATATGCAATGATGATAGGGTCATAAATGAAAAAGCCATAAATGATAAAGCTTTAGATGATGAAAATATCAACAATAAAAGCATCAATACAAGAAGGCTGTGGATAGGCGGGCACTCAAAGGGTGGAAATCTGGCAGTGTTTGCCGCCATGCATGTGGATAAAGAGGTGCAGGATGTCATTATTAAGGTGTTTAATTTTGACGGGCCGGGCTTCAATCACAAGATGATATATACGGCAGGCTACAAAAGAATTTTTGACAGAATAGAGACATTTCTGCCGCAGTCGTCTATTGTTGGCTTATTGCTTGAGCATGTGGACGATTATGAGGTGGTAAGAAGCCGTAATTCGGGGCCGCTGCAGCATGATGCTTTTTCATGGGAGATAATGGGCGGAAGTATCATAAAGGCGGATGGGCTGGACAAAAACAGTGTGCGCCTTGACAAGACACTCAGAAACTGGATAGGCAGCATGGATGAGGCGCAGCGAAAGCAGTTTGTAAATGTGCTTTTTTCAATAGCATCGGACTCCAATTTTGAGAACCTTGACCAGATGTCATTTAAGCAGCTCATTGAGATGATAAAGGCTGCCGATGATCTGTCAAAGGCTGACTGGAGCATGATTAAGGATACAGTAAGACTCCTGATTTCTGCCGGTGTCGGCGTGGTCAGGGATGAAAAGGAGAAATAAATGTTAAATCAGTTTTCAAGAACACAGCTTTTGCTTGGAAAAGAGGCGATGGATAGGCTAAAGGGCGCAAGAGTCGCAGTATTTGGAATAGGAGGAGTGGGCGGATATGTCTGCGAGGCACTAGTCAGAAGCGGCGTGGGAGCGATTGACCTTATCGATGATGACAAGGTGTGTCTTACAAACCTAAACAGGCAGATAATCGCAAACCGAAAGACCATAGGAAAATACAAGACAGATGTGATGGAGGAGAGGATTCATGATATTAATCCTGATGTCAGTGTCGTGACGCACAGGTGCTTCTTTTTGCCGGAAAATGCTGATGAATTTCCGTTTGAAGAGTATGATTATATAGTTGACGCGGTTGATACGGTCACAGCAAAGATTGCGCTTGTCATGAAGGCACAGGAGAAAAATGTCCCTATCATAAGCAGTATGGGAGCGGGAAATAAGCTGGATGCAAGTGCATTTAAGGTGGCTGATATATATAAGACCAGCATGTGTCCTCTTGCAAAGGTCATGCGCCGTGAGCTTAAAAAACGTGGCGTGAAAAAGCTCAAGGTGGTATACTCTGAGGAGAAGCCTACAAGACCGATAGAGGATATGTCTATAAGCTGCAGAAGCAACTGCATCTGCCCGCCGGGTGCCGAACACAAGTGCACAGAGCGCAGGGATATTCCAGGAAGCCTTGCATTTGTACCATCAGTGGCAGGACTTATCATCGCGGGCGAGGTGGTACAGGACATAGCCTTTGACAGGGTATGATGAAGAATACAATTACGAAAAGAGAGGAATAAAAATGCCAGTATTTGATTTTAGCGATACACCGGTAGCAAACGAGCATCCGGAGTGTACATATGAGACATTTCATTCGACAGAGACCAAGGCATCGGCCGATAAACCGATTGTTGTGATAGACAATAAGCAAAAGGAATGGGCGCATCACGAGCTCGGTATGTTTACAAATCCGATAAAGCGTACATCCTTTGAATTTGAGGATGGTGATGGGGTGACCAGTGCAGATATCCTGCGCATTGATTCCCGCTTCGTTAGCCTTTTTAAGTGGCTTGGCGAAAATCACATAAAAGTACAGCTTTCAGGAGCCAATACACCTGACGGATACGCAGTATACAGGGTGAGGGAGGTGTCTCTCGGCAGAGGCACAAAGCTGTCTGCGGAGGACGGATTCCTGCAGTATATGATGGAAAGGCTCTTTGCCAGCACCATGCCTGAGGATGAACCTGACCTCGATGATTACGAGGAAGAGGGCGACAGCATGAAGCTCACCAGTATACAGAGCATCACAGATTTCATGACCTGTGCAGGCCGTACACTGCCTGACAATATACTGCTGTGGGCCAGAAGAAATCTGGCAGTTGCGCGTTCAAGCGAGGTATCACCTGAGGAGAGACGCCATGCGCAGAGAGCACTTTCCATCATGATGAATATCCAGTGGAAGGGAAATTACTTTGAGGCAATTGACCCTGTGGAGGCAAGGCGCATACTCGATGAGGAGCTCTATGGCATGGAGAGCGTGAAGCAGAGAATCATTGAGACCATTATCCAGATAAACAGGACTCATACACTTCCTGCCTACGGACTGCTGCTCTGTGGACCGGCAGGAACCGGAAAGTCACAGATTGCATATGCTGTTGCACGTATACTCAAGCTTCCATGGACCACACTAGATATGAGCTCCATAAATGATGCAGAGCAGCTCACAGGAAGCTCAAGAATCTATTCAAACGCAAAGCCGGGAATCATTATGGAGGCATTTTCACAGGCAGGAGAGTCAAATCTTGTATTTATCATCAATGAGCTCGACAAGGCCTCAAGCAAAAACGGTAACGGAAATCCGGCAGATGTGCTTTTGACACTGCTTGACAATCTGGGCTTTACAGACAACTATATGGAGTGTATGGTGCCGACCGTCGGAGTATATCCGATTGCAACAGCCAATGATAAATCCCAGATTTCTGCACCGCTTATGTCACGTTTTGCAGTGATTGATATTCCGGACTATACCGATGAAGAGAAGAAGGTCATCTTCCAGAGATTTGCCCTGCGCAAGGTATTTGAGCGAATGGGAATGAAGGAGGAGGAGTGCGTTCTCACAGAGGACGGACTTGATGCAGTGATTAAGCTTCACGAGAACACATCGGGCATAAGAGATCTCGAGCAGGCTGCAGAGCATCTGGCAGCAAATGCACTTTATCAGATAGAGGTTGATAAGGTGAAGCAGGTGGTATTTGACGCTGAGGCTGTTTTTGAGCTTTTAGGCTAGCAGGATATGATTACGGATACAGGAATTGTTACGAAAATAAAAGGAGATTGTCAGGATGAGAGAATTTGGAAAATCCAGAAAATTAGATAATGTGCTTTATGATGTAAGAGGACCGGTGGTGGATGAGGCGGCCCGCATGGAGGAAAACGGCACAAATGTGTTGAAGCTCAATATAGGAAATCCGGCGCCGTTTGGCTTCAGGACACCTGATGAGGTGATATATGATATGTCTCGCCAGCTCACGGACTGTGAGGGGTATTCCAACTCCAAGGGACTTTTTTCTGCAAGAAAAGCAATCATGCAATATGCACAGCTCAAAAAGCTTCCTAATGTGACGGTTGAGGATATCTACACCGGAAACGGAGTCAGCGAGCTTATAAACTTAAGCATGTCAGCGCTTCTTGACAACGGTGATGAGGTGCTGGTGCCGGCACCGGACTATCCGCTTTGGACAGCCTGCGTTACACTTGCGGGAGGCACGGCAGTGCACTATATCTGTGATGAGCAGTCAGAGTGGTATCCGGACATAGAGGATATCAAAAAGAAGATTACAGACAAGACAAAGGCAATCGTAATAATAAATCCTAATAACCCTACAGGAGCGCTCTATCCAAGGGAGGTGCTGCAGCAGATAGTTGATGTGGCAAGAGAGCACGAGCTCATGATTTTTTCGGATGAGATATATGACAGGCTGGTGATGGATGACTATGAGCATGTGTCTATTGCGTCGCTTGCACCGGACCTCTTCTGTGTGACCTTCAGCGGTCTTTCGAAGTCTCATATGATAGCAGGCTATCGTATCGGATGGATGGTTTTAAGCGGCAACAAGACACTCGGAAAGGACTATATCGAGGGTCTCAACATGCTCTCAAACATGCGTCTTTGCTCGAATGTTCCGGCGCAGTCGATAGTGCAGACGGCATTAGGCGGATATCAGAGTGTAGGCGAGTATATTGTGCCGGGCGGACGAATCTATGAGCAGAGAGAGTACGTCTACAAGGCATTAAACGATATACCGGGAATTTCGGCAGTAAAGCCAAAGGCAGCATTTTACATATTCCCAAAGATTGATACTGCAAGGTTCAACATCACAAACGATGAACAGTTTGCACTCGATCTGCTTCGTGAGAAGAAGATACTCATCATCCACGGCGGCGGCTTCAACTGGGATAAGCCTGATCACTTCAGAGTGGTATATCTGCCTCGAACAGAGATATTAAAGGATGCCACAGGCAAGCTTGCAGACTTTTTGGCTTCATATAAGCAGAAATAATTATTGGCATAGATAATTATAAAACATATGATATAAAACATATAATATATAAGCTCCGGCACAGAAAATTTTTTGTTCTGACCGGAGTTTTTATATTATGCTGTAATATTTTTTAAAAGTAACCTACCTGTAACTTTACATAATGTATTATACACTTGTATCGCGGGGCGGCTGCACTTTAAAGGACGGACCGCACAGCACTCAAAAATGCATAGAGAAGAAAAGGAGAATTAAATGGAACTGCTTAGAGTAGAACACTTATCAAAAATATACGGAGCCGGAGAAAATCAGGTCAAGGCTTTGGACGATGTGTCAATGAGCGTGGAAAAGGGAGAGTTTGTGGCAATTGTCGGGGCGAGCGGCTCCGGAAAATCCACACTGCTTCATCTGCTCGGAGGTGTTGACAGGCCAACAAGCGGAAAGGTGTATATAAACGGCACTGATATTTTTGCAATGAATGATGATGAGCTTGCCATATTCAGAAGAAGACAGGTGGGTATCATTTATCAGTTTTATAATTTGATACCTATATTAAATGTGGAGGAAAACATGGCAATCCCGATGGAGCTTGACGGAAGAAAGGTGGAAAAAGCACAGATGGATGACATGCTTATGCGCCTGGGACTTACAGAAAGACGCACTCATCTGCCAAATGAGCTTTCAGGAGGACAGCAGCAGCGCACATCTATAGGAAGAGCCCTGATTACGAGACCATCTATAGTGCTCGCGGATGAGCCGACAGGAAATCTGGATACCAAGGCAAGCAACGAGATTATGCATCTCTTAAAGACATCAAACCGTGAGCTAAACCAGACAATTATCATGATTACACACAATATGGAGCTTGCAAAGGCGGCTGACCGCACAATAATGATAGAGGATGGTAAAATCAGATGAATTTGATGAAGAAACTCACATTAAAAAACTTAAAGCTCAACAGGAAAAGAACTATTGTCACGATAGTCGGAATAATTCTTGCAACAGCGCTTTTGTCGGCGCTTGTCACACTTGTGTCAAGCTTTCAGTACAGTGTGATTGAATACCAGAAGCAAAAGGGCGGCGACTTTCATGTGAAATTTTCGAATGTGAAAATGTCTGAGCTTTCGGAGTTTAAAAACAACAGAAATATTGAAAGCACATTTGAGACAATGGGAATGGGCTTTGCAAAGCTAGACGGCTGCAAGAATGAGGATAAGCCATATGCATATGTCATGGCAACAGATGAGGCCGGCTTTGAGAGAGGCTGCTTTAAACTGATAGAGGGACGCATGGCAAAAAATGAGGATGAGATAGTCATTCCAAGGCACTTAAAGACAAACGGACGAATCGACATAAAGGTGGGAGATGAGATAACACTGGATGTCGGAAAGCGATATGATTCAAACACAGAAAGTGTCATATCGGAAAACTGCGCATATGAGCATGAGGCAGAGACACTTACCGATAATGTGACAAAGCACTACAAGGTGGTAGGCATCATGGAAAGACCGGGCTATGGAATGGAGGACTATAGTGCCGCCGGATATACATTTGTCACATACTCTGATGAACTGGCAGCAATTGATAACGGCTCAAAGAGCGAGGCTGACACTACACTCACAGTGTACAGCAGATACACTCAAAAGGCATTAAGAAACAAGGATGCTGTGACAGCAGATATAATTGGCGTGGATGAAAAGCTGTTTGCGAAAGCGAATAATTCATCTGTTGAAATGACTGCTGAGGAGAGTGACAGGTTTCTTAAAGAGATGGAAAATGCAAAATATGATATATATATAAATGGCTTCCTTATAAGCTATGAGTGTGTTTTCCCGATTGACGGTACATTTAAAGCACTGTTTACAGTGGCTGCTGTTGTGGCTTTGATAATTATACTGACATCAGTGTACTGTATCAAAAACAGCTTCAACATATCAATCACTGAAAAAATCAGGCAGTATGGCATGCTCGCAAGCGTGGGTGCTACGAGGCGCCAGATAAAAAGCAGTGTTAAGACAGAGGCAGCAATGCTTGGAGTGGTTGGTATTCCTGTAGGTACCATGAGTGGTATTTTGGCATCGCTTATACTTGTCAAGGTGGTAAATGCGCTGTCAGCAGGCTGGCTTAACTTTGCTTTGAGCTTTCACACATCACTGCCTGCACTTATTCTTGCTGTGATACTGAGTATAGCAACCATTTATTTCTCAGCAACAGGCAGTGCAAGAAGGGCTGCAAAGGTTACACCGCTTGAAGCAATAAGAAACACAAAGGAGATTAAAATAAAGTCAGCAAAGCTTAAGACACCGGCGATTATAGGCAGAATCTGGGGTATTGGAGGCGTTATCTCATATAAGAATATAAAGAGAAACAATAAAAAGTACAGAACCACAGTGACATCCATTGTCATCTGCTCAGTAACCTTTATTGTGATATCATACTTTATGTCTATGGCCTTTAGCAGGGTTGGGATGTCATATGCATCAGTAGATTACAATATTGGAATAAATATGTCATGTAAAAAGGACCTTGATATTGAAAAGCTCTCTAAGCTTTTGAGTGGCATTGAAGGAGCTGAGGATTATCTGGTTGGAGCAGGCTATGATTTCGATGTCAGTAAGCCGGAGTATACAAAGGAATATGGAGAGTATTGCGGGCAGCTTTATGATGACAGTGAGGATGTCTCACAAGAGTTTTTAATCACGGTTTTAAATGACAAATCGTATGATAAGTATGCGTCCGACGCAGGCATAAAAAATGCAGCTGCAGGAGCAATTCTTGTGAATAAAGGCACATTTGATGTGTATAATGAGAATAGCTCAAAATACGTCAAAAAAGAGATGGAGCTGTACAAATATAAAGCAGGAGATACAATCGAGTGTGGCTATAATGTTTATGATGATGCTTCTTCTGATGACAATGCAGCAGAAGGCGATACAGAAAGCAGCACAGATGATAATAATGCAGTGGAAGGTGATACTGAAAGCGGCACAGAGGATAACAGTGGATACGTTGACGAGGAAACAATAAATAACGGAGTCAGAAAGACTGTGGATGTAACTATTGCAGGTGTCACAGACAAGGTACCAACAGGTTATAAGGGCTACGGCAATACCACGCTTTTGTTTATGAACCAAAAAGGATTTGAAAGCCTATGGGCTGACGGCAAGAGCGGTAATGAGCTCAAACCGGGACATGCGTCATATTCGGCATATGTGGTTGCAGAAAATGCAGATGAATATCAGGATACATTCGAAAAGGAGACGGAAGGAAATACTGAGTATTCGCAGATTAGTTTTTATGTCAGCAATCTGGATAAGGAGATGCGCGATGAAAAGTCTCTCTTTACACTGCTTGGAGTATTTGCATACGGACTTATTGTGGTTATTGCCTTAATAGGAATCACAAATATCATCAATACCTTAAGCACCGGAATGGAGCTTAGAAGCCGCGAGTTTGCCACATTAAGAAGCATTGGAATGACAGATAAGCAGTTTGCTGGAATGGTCAGGCTCGAGAGTGTATTTATATCTGTAAAGGCACTTGTAATAGGTGTACCGCTTGGTATTTTAATAAGCTATCTCTTATGTGTTATGATGAACAGGATGGATGACGCAATCATTTATGAGCCGCCGTATAAAGCAATTATATTGTGTATAGTGGTTGTAATAATGCTGATTTATGCTATCATGAAACTATCAATGACGAAGCTTAGACACAATAACATTATTGAGACAATCAAAAATGAAAATCTGTAGGAAATGCGGGAGCTGATATGAAAAAAATACTTCTCATAGAGGACAATAAAGGAATAACAGAGGGACTGTGTGATACCTTTACAGAACCTGAATATGAGCTTTTGACAGCAGGCAATTTAAAGGAGGCTGGGGCGCTTTTGAGTGAGCACCCCGGCCTTGTGCTGCTTGATGTGTCGCTTCCGGATGGGAACGGCTTTGATTTTTACAGCGAAAGGCTGGAAAAAGAAAAAACACCGGTGATTTTTCTTACCGCAAGGGATGAGGAAAATGATATAGTAAAGGGACTTGAGCTTGGAGCGGAGGATTACATCACAAAGCCTTTTTCAGTAAGAGAGCTTGTGGCGAGAGTAAACCGCGTATTTTTACGAAGGAAAAGTGATGACAGTTCATCTGTCATACACGCAGGAAGCATAAGCTATGATTTGGACAAAAAGGAAGCAAGAAGGGCTGGACAGGTGATTGCTCTTTCAAGTCTTGAAAACCGCATACTTGATCTGCTTTTCACCAATCACGACAAGGCTGTGTCCAGAAATGCCGTGCTTGACTGCATCTGGGAGGCAACAGGCAACGATGTGTACGACCATACAGTGACTGTCTATATGAAGCGCATCAGGGCAAAGCTTGGTGAGGAGGTGATAAAGACTGTGAAGGGAATCGGGTATCGTGTTGATTCAGATGAAGCTCTTTAAACAGTATCGACCGACAGAGACAGTTCCCGGGGGAAAGCATGAGAAAGAAGAAATATAATTTAGAGAACAGAAAACATTTTGTGTATTTTGCGATAATATATACATGTATATGTGTGACGGTTATGGCTTTTACCGTCTTTTTCCAGTACAGGGCATATACGAAAAACTATAACGCCACAGTGGCTAAGCTATGTGCACTCATTCATGAAAAATATCCCGATGTATCAGATGGCAGCATAGCCGCGATTCTAAATGATAGCAGCTTCGATAGTGATTATACAAATTTAAAAAGCGCAGAGACGCTCTTAAAAAAATACGGCATTGATATGGAAAAGGATTCTGCGGTTTTGTCAAATGAAAAAGCGCTTAAAGGAGCGCTTTGGCTAGACATATTTCTTGTTGTGCTTTTTGCAGGGGGCTTTTGCCTTTACATTGTGCTTATAAGATTTAGCTTTAAAAGACAGGTCAGACAGGCTGCGGATTATCTGCGCCGCATAAATCAGGGAGACTACAGACTTGTTATGGCAGATAGCACAGAGGGAGAGATTTCTATACTTAAGGGAGAGCTTTACAAGACAGCAATCTATTTGAGGGAGTCTGCGGAAAATGCAAAGGCAGACAAGCTTTTGCTAAAGGATGCGCTTTCTGACATATCGCATCAGCTTAAGACACCGCTCACATCACTTTCGATAAATCTGGAAAATCTGGAAGGAAATCCTGATATGGCACCTGAAAACAGAAGCAGGATAATGCGCAGGGCAAAGCGTGATGTGGATAATATATCGCATATGGTGCAGGCTATCTTAAAGCTTTCAAGGCTTGAAGCGGATGTTGTGGAGTTTGATGAGAAGGATACGCTGCTGTCTGAAATTGTGTCTGAGGCAGCTGACAATGTTATGGCACTTTGCGATTTGAGAGACATAAGGCTGTCCATAGATGAAGGCTCTGATAAGGATGCCTGTATACATGCTGATGCATACTGGCAGTGTGAGGCCATTACAAACATAGTAAAAAATGCAGTAGAGCACGCAGAGAGTGAGGTAAAGATAGGCTTTTACAGGTATGAGATGTATGCAGAGATAACAGTGCAAAACGATGGAGAAGCCATAAGTGATGAGGACAAAAAGCATATTTTTACGCGTTTTTACAGCGGCAGCGGACAGCCGGCAGACAGCATCGGCATAGGACTTTCGCTCGCGGAAGCAATTGTGCGTCATGACAATGGATATATCCTTGTGGAGGATTGTAAAAAAGATGTATTAAATGAAAAAAATGAATGCAGTGGCACACGCTTTGTGGTAAGATATTTGTGATAAGTTGAGAAAAATTATCAATAAATACACTAGGAAGCGATAAAATGACACTAAAAGAACTTGGCATAGGACAGAGTGCCAGAATACTTACAGTAGGCGGTGAGGGCGCACTGCGCCAGCATTTCCTGGATATGGGAGTAATCCCAAAAGCCGAAGTAACAGTTATCAAATTTGCACCGATGGGAGACCCGATGGAGCTTCAGGTGCACGGCTATGAGCTCACATTGAGGCTTGATGATGCGGCACAGATTGAGGTAGAATTAATTGACAGCCGTTCAAGAAAGCATGAGGGCCCTAAAAAGATAAGCAACACAGCCCATCCCGGACTTGGCGAGGAGGGCAAATACCATGTGAAGGGCAGTGGCAATCCCCTTCCGGATGGTGAGAAGCTCACATACGCACTTGTGGGAAACCAAAACTGCGGCAAGACAACACTTTTCAACCAGCTTACAGGCTCAAACCAGCATGTTGGCAATTTCCCGGGAGTGACGGTGGACAGAAAGGATGGCTCTATTAAAGAACATCCGGATACATCAATCACAGATTTACCGGGCATTTACTCAATGAGCCCATATACTAATGAGGAGATTGTGTCGAGAAACTTTGTGCTCGATAACAAGCCAAAGGCCATAATAAATATCGTAGATGCGACAAATATCGAGAGAAACCTGTATCTGACCATGCAGCTTCTTGAGATGGATATACCGATGGTTATCGCTCTAAATATGATGGATGAGGTGACGGCAAACTCAGGCTCAATCGATGTAAATAAAATCGAGGGACTGTTAGGAGTGCCTGTTGTACCGATTTCTGCCGCAAAGAATCAGGGTGTTGATGAGCTGGTGCGCCATGCGATACACATTGCAAAGTATCAGGAGCGCCCGGGCAGACAGGATTTCTGTGATGAGAATGATTTTGGCGGTGCTGTGCACAGATGTATACACGCGGTCAGCCACCTGATTGAGGATCATGCAAAGCTCGCCGGAGTCCCGATTCGCTTTGCTGCTACCAAAATTATCGAGGGAGATGCACTTATATTAGAGCAGCTTCATCTTGATGAGAATGAGAAAGAGGCAATAGAGCATCTGATTGTCCAGATGGAGAAGGAGCGAGGCCTTGACAGAAGCGCTGCAATTGCGGATATGCGCTTTACATTTATTGAGAAAATATGCGAGAGCACCGTGGTAAAACCAAAGGAGAGCAGGGAGCGTATCAGAAGTGAGCGCATCGACCGTGTTCTTACAGGCAAATATACGGCAATACCGTGCTTTATAGTGATAATGCTTGCTGTATTTTATCTCACCTTCAATGTAATCGGAGCAGGCCTTCAGTGGCTTTTGGAGCAGGGCATAGGAGCACTGACCGCGCTTACGGATAAGGCACTCACAGCGGCAGGTGTGAATGAGGTGCTGCACGGACTGGTAATAGACGGCATCTTTCAGGGTGTCGGAAGCGTATTAAGCTTTTTGCCGATTATCGTGACACTGTTCTTTTTCTTATCCCTCATGGAGGACAGCGGATACATAGCGAGGGTTGCATTCTTCATGGACAAGCTCCTTCGTAAGATAGGACTTTCCGGACGAAGCATAGTACCAATGCTCATAGGCTTCGGCTGTACGGTGCCAGCTGTCATGGCGACACGTACACTGCCAAGTGAGAGAGACCGTAGAATGACTATACTCCTCACACCGTTTATGAGCTGTTCGGCAAAATTGCCAATTTATGCATTCTTTGTTAGTGCATTTTTCCCGAAGCATGGCGGACTTGTCATGGGAGGACTGTACTTCCTTGGAATAATTGTCGGAATACTTTTCGCATTTATCTACAGAAAGACTTTGTTCAGGGGTGACGCAGTGCCGTTTGTCATGGAGCTGCCAAACTATAGGATGCCGGGCGCCAAGAATGTGTGCCAGCTCCTCTGGGAGAAGGCAAAGGACTTTTTGCAGAAGGCATTTACAGTAATACTTATTGCCACAATGCTTATATGGTTCTTACAGAGCTTTGACATACACTTTAACATGGTAACAGACTCAAAGGACAGCATGCTTGCCGCTATTTCAAGTGTTATCGTGCCTGTCTTTAAGCCTCTGGGACTCGGAGACTGGCGTATATGCACGTCACTTATCAGCGGACTCATGGCAAAGGAGAGCGTGGTATCAACACTTGAGATACTGTTTGGCGGAACTGTTACGATAGCACTCACAACACTTTCAGCTGCATCTCTTCTGGTGTTCTCGCTGCTCTACAGCCCTTGCGTGGCAGCAATAGCATCCATAAAGAGAGAGCTGGGTGCAAAGTGGGCAGTCAGCGTGGTGCTTTTGCAGTGTGCGATTGCATGGGTGGCAGCATTTATTGTAAGAGTAATTGGACTGCTTGTGATGTAAAAAAACTGACTACAAAAAATATAAAAGGAGATATGTGATGGAGATTAAACTGGAAAATGAATCACTTGAGCTCACGATAAACAGCTTCGGAGCAGAGCTTAAAAGCATCACCGGCAAGGAAACAGGTACACAGTATCTGTGGGATGCCGATGAGAAATACTGGAAGAGAAGCGCACCGGTGCTTTTCCCGTTTGTCGGCAGCTTAAAGGACAAGAAGTTTACCGTTGATGGGACAGATTATCCGATGGGACAGCACGGCTTTGCAAGGGATATGGAGTTTGAGCTTGTGTCACAGACAAAGGATGAGGCATGGTTTTCACTTAAATCAAATGATGAGACTCTTGCAAAATATCCGTTTGAGTTTGTGCTCGAAATCGGTTATAAGCTCTCAGACAGTGAGATAAAAGTGACCTGGAGGGTGACTAATCCTGCGAAAAAGGATTTACTTTTCTCAATAGGTGGTCATCCGGCATTTATGTGTCCGGTCGCAGAGCAGGGAAAGCAGTCAGACTATTATCTGAAGCTTGACACAGACAAAGCAATCACCTACGGACTTATCTGTGACGGAGGACTTTTAGACAAGGATGACAATCTACTTAAGGTGGATGCGGATGGATACTGTCAGATAGATGAGCATATGTTTGATAAGGATGCGCTCATAATAGAAAACAGACAGGCTTCAAAGGTGAGCCTGTGTACACCGGATAAGAAGCCATACCTTACGGTGTCATTTGATGCGCCTTTATTTGGTCTGTGGTCACCGGCAGGAATGGGAGCACCGTTTATCTGTATTGAGCCGTGGTACGGCCGATGCGACAGAGCAGGCTTTGTCGGAGAATTAAAGGACAGGGAGTATGGTAATTCGCTGGCACAGGGTGAGAAATTTGAGAAGTCATATACGATTGCAATTGAGATGTAGATTTTCTTGTTCTCAATGTGACTTAAGACTTAAATAGTTACAAACAAAAATATAAGATATAGTTAGAATCATGGGACTGCGATATATTGTAGTCCCATGATTTTTGTATTGACAAAATGCAAGATATGAAATATATTATACTTAACTAGTGACTAATAAACAGTAGAGTGTTAATCAGTAGAGAGGGTGTTATAATGCAAAAGCAAAATTCAAAAAAGAAATTTTTGGAGAAACTTTATATTAGCTTATCATTTTATTTTGGGGATGATGACTGTGATAGTTTAATTAAAGACTATGAAGAATGGTTCGAAAATGAAGAAATGGCTGAAAAAAGCGAGTACGAAATATGTTCCGGCTTAGGAAAACCGTTTGATATCGCGAGAAATTTATACAAAGATTCAAAAGAAGGAAAAGAGCATACGTTTCCATTGAAGAGTAGTGTTTTATTACAGACAATTGCCACGCTGGTTATATATTATGTGCTATGCGTCAGTTTGTTAAGATACTTTGATAAAAACGGCTGGAATTTTTATCCGGTTGCTCTGATAGCTAATGTTCTAGTATTTGTTGCAGGTTTGTTTATTCTTAAAAAATCAAAATTAACATGTGATATGCAATTTAAAAACCATCTGTTATTAATCGGATTATTCTTTTTTATTTTATTAACAGAAGTATTTCTGGTAATGAAAAAGAATGAGGCTGGCTTAGGGAGTTATTATGTGGTATTAGTTACAACAGCTATAATTATTCTGAGTTGTATTATTATTTACATCATCTTAAAGAAATATATAATAAACAGGGAATTGGGTTTTATAACGATATTTCATATACTTGGTATTATTACCTGTTTAATGTATTTTATAAATCAGTTACATATGTTTTATATAGAAAGAACGTTTGGGCTTGAAAAAATAATAGCATATAGTAGTTTATTATATATTCAGACGCTGATTTTTGGGACAATTTTATTGTTAAAATTAAAATTTGAGAGGAAATCATAAATGGATTCACAGCTAAAAAGAGGAATCTTAAATATATGTATTTTACAGCTTTTAAAACAAGAAGACAGATATGGATACGATATAATTAAAATATTGCAGGGACTTTTCCCGGATACAGATGAAAGCACTATTTATGCCATTCTAAGAAGACTGAATAAAGGAGGGTTGACGGAAGTATATTACAGTGAAAAATCATTGGGACCACAGAGAAAATATTATAAAATAGTAGAAAAGGGGGAATTATATTTAAAAGAAAACATAGCTTCCTGGAATGAGATAGTAAGGATTTTTCACGAACTTGAAATAATGTAATTGATGGAACATTTAAAATTACTTGTTCAGATGAAGGAACAATAAGCGATAATAATTAACTACACATGTATTTGAAAAGCAGGTGCATCGGCATATATAGCATAACGCTATATGTGCCTTGGTGCACCTGCCTTTTTCATGCCTGCCTGAAGCAACCATTTCTGATCAATTTTCTTAAGATCTTCACCGAATCTGACATGCAGCCGAACTGAGCCTTCGAGCTGCTCGATATGTTCAATGGTGCCCTTGCCGAACTTTGGATGATTGACATCGTCATTGATATTAAATTTTACAGTACTGTTTTTCTTTTTGCGGTATTCCTGCTCGCGTGAATATGTGTCGCGGATAGGAATACTCTTGTCAGTAATTTTCTTTTTGAGAACCTTATCATAATCGTGCTTAATAAGTCCTTCACCGGCTTTGTAGTAAGGAGTGGGAGCTGCTCCGATAAGTGAGCAGCAATATTTCCACGCACTTCCGTGGATGCCGGGCTGCCAGTTGTACTTGTCCGGTATATCCATATTATATTGCATATAGTGGGCATATTCGTGCTTATATAAATCCATCCTGTCATCCTTTGACAAGGGCTTTGTCACACAGTAGCCGATGAAAAGCAGCGAAAAATGAAATTCTTCTTCATCCTGCCCAAAGCCCGGAGTGTATGCACCGAGCCTGTCCGTATCAAAGCCAAATGTGATAGGAACCCTTGCACCGTTAAGCCCAAGCTGTCTGTCGAGCTTCTGGTAGAGAAAGCGGATTTCCGCGAGATGTATTTTTGTTTCGTTTTCGAGTAGTTGTCGTAAATTGTTGTCTATGTTCATAAGTATATTTCTCTAAAAAATCAGTTTGTTTTCAACACAGTAATGATATATTCCGTCATTCTCAACTGATTGGCACACAAAATCAGCCTTAGCCTTGACTTCGTCCTTTGCATTGCCCATGGCAACACCCATGCCTACGGCCTCAAGCATTTCAATATCGTTATGTCCGTCACCGAAAGCAATTGCTTCATCCTTTGAGAAGCCATAATGCCTAAGCACTGCAGCAACAGCATTGCCTTTGCCACTGTTAAGCGGAATAATATCAGCGGCCTTATCCCACCATGCAGTTATCTGTGAGTGGGGCGCGCCGGATAGAATCTGTGAGTGCTCATCTTTTTGGCAGGAGCACATAATCTGATATATATCAGTCCTGCTTATCTCGTCAAAATTGTCAGCGATTTTAAGCTTTTCGCTGCCGAAGGCAAAGTACTGCTCTAAATCAGGGTCGGTACCGTTTGTGACAATCATATGCTCGTTGCTGATTGCAATGGCGCGGTTCATATGCTTTAGATTGGAAATTATCTGATATTTGTCGTGCTCATTAATAGGATTTTTGAAGATGATATCATTGCCTTTGGTGACGAATGAGCCGTTAAAGGTGAGCAGGACATCAAAATCAATTCCATCAAAATGAGGCACACCTGTGTAGCATCTTCCGGTAGCCATACAAAGGATGATGCCATTTTGGTGGAGCTGCCTAAGTGCAGCAGCAGTGTTTGCGGATAATTCTTTATGTCCCAGCCGAAGCAGGGTGCCATCCACATCAAAGAATGCTATTTTAATCATAATTCACCTGCCTGTTTTAATGCTAGTTTAATGATATTTTCATTTATATAGAATCCGTTTGATTGAATTTTGGTTATTGCATTTTTTACAGAAGAAATAATCCCTGATTGTTTAGCTTTTATAAGAACACCTAAGGTGCCCGTTACTGTTAATCCAAGATATTTTGCTGTTTTTTTTGCTGCATTATCATCGATGATAACTAAGTCTGCTTTGGGGTCAGCTTGTGCCAATATCATAACATCAACTTCACCGGCATGAAGCTTTGCTTTGTACATTTTGCGGTCTTCAATGTTAGTGATTGTTTCGACTGTAATCCAATCAAGATTTTGTTTGATTTGTAAACAGGCAGAATCCTTTTTTGCTGTAACTTCGTCGAATACTGCTTTAGGAATAATGATTGAACCATATATTTTTTTTAAAATGTTAAGTAAGTCTGCATTGCACAATGCAATTAATGGTGTTGAATTGACAATTACCCTACGCATTATTCATCTCCTCTATAAATTCTGCTTCATCATCAAAACTGAAGATAGATATATTATTATTGCCTAGATATTTGATGAAATCTTCCTCACTCATTCCGGCTATCTGTGCACAATATCCAATAGAAATATGGTTTTTTAAATAAAGCATTAGAGCAGTAGCTTTCTTGGCAAAAGCATTAGCTTCATCTTTGGTCATTTTGGTATCGTATAATACTTCATCTGGTATTTTTATTGCAATACTACACATATAAACACCTCTTTCTATTTATAATGAATCATTAATTATATCTCAGTTACATGATAACATAATAAGCGCAAGATTAAAAACATTTATTTAAATTTCTGTCACAACGTAAAGTACGTAAGCCGGGGACTGTTGGGGACACGCGCTTTAGCTATCGCTACGCTTAGCAACTAAGATTCTGTACGAAATTATGCTCATGAAGCGTAGAAACGCACCTGCATGGACGCAGGGGAGAGGAAGATTTACATATGTGTACGCAGGAGGACCTGGTTCATAAAGATTACCATTTCTTATAACTGTGTTCTTGATATTAAAGGACACAAGTGGCTTTTTTCAATATGTTGTTGTTAATTTATGGTGTTGGGCTTCCACCATTATGCCAGAAGCCTCACAAAAAGTAGCTGAAACTGCAGAAATCACCAAAACAGCACCCAAAACCCAGCCCAAAAGCCGGAAAAAACCCGAGAAAAAGTAGTTGAAACTGCAGAAATCACCAAAACAGCACCCAAACCCAGCCAGAAAGCCGGAAAAGACCTGGCAAAAAGTAGCTGAAACTGCAAAAATCCCAAAAACAGCTCCAAAAACCCAGCCGTAAAGCCTCATAAAAATGGACTTATAGACATGTATTGATGGCTTAGTTGAGAATTAACTACTGTGGAGTGTACTAGAACTTGTGAGTAGCGTGTCATTTGTAACCGCCAAAGCGTACACAATGAAGCAGTAACTATAAACTGTGAGATTATAGCAAACCATCTAGCATATACATTTGTATAAGTTTCGACGGTTTCGTCGTGCATAGAAAACCTAAGAGCATAATTTCGTACAGAATCTTAGTCGCGAAGCGTAGCGAGGGCGAAAGTGCGTGTCTCCCCAACAGTCCCCGGCTTACGTACCGACCTGCGACTAATGCGCAAAAGTTGCGCATAAAAACGCGCACCCAATCCCTTGTTTGTGAAAAATGCTTGAAAACAAAAGTTAAAAAATGTCGAAATTGCACATTGACATAATCGCAATGCTGTAATATACTAAGTTCAGAACAAACGGTTGCGCGAAAAACGCACCTAAGAAATAAATTAAATTACAAGCAAATGGAGGAAACAACGGATGGACAAATTTATTGTTAACATCATTCACCGCCCTGAGATGGTGCCTGAGTACTCAGCAACAGTGACAGGACAGGGAAAAGAAGAGGATATTGGAGATAAGAAGCTTATCACAGAGTCACTCGACATCTTCAAGACACAGCAGAGACTTGCACATGAGGCGGGACTCAAAACTACAATCCAGATGACATATGCTTCACTTTTTAATGATGAGGCAGTAGAGCTTGCAAAGCAGGATCACGAGAAATACGGTGATGAGATAGCACTTTCACTCCTTGGACTTCCGTGTGAGGAGTTTAGAGAGAAGTATAAGACAAAGGATTTCTGCATCTGGATGTTCTCAATGGAGGACAAGAAAGCTATCGTAAATGATGTTTTCGAGAAATTCCATGACAGATTCGGTTTCTATCCTGAGTCAACAGGCTCATACTATATGGATGCAGACCTTACAAACTACATCAAAGAAAAATACCCAATGGTAAAATGTGCAGTTGCAACATGCTGGGAGGAGGGCCCTAAGGCATACCACACATGTAACAACTCATGGTACACACTCTTCGACGGAGGTCCATGGGCACCATGGATTCCATCAAAGCAGAACACACATGCGCCAGCAGCAAATAAGGAAGAGGATAGCGGAATTGTAGCAATTCCACATCTCTCACGTGACCTTATTGCATGCTATGACGGAAACGGCTCAAACTTCGGAACACATCCACAGAACGTGCTTCGTGGAATGATTTATGATACAAAGACATGGGAGTATCCATATCTTTACAACCTCATTGACCAGTACAGAGACCTTGCAAAATACAATAACGGATATTCATACAACATGATGTTCGTAGGTCCTGGCTGGATGAACAAGATGGGACGCTGGGAGCAGCCATATGAGCTTCTCTTAAAGTCATACACAGACGGCTGTAATTACTATGGCAAGTTAAAGAAAGAGGGTAAACTCATCGACATGACAATGTCAGAGTTCGCTGATTACTTCAGAGAGAAGAAGGGGGTCAACGCAGGTAACTACAATGAGCCTGAGTGTGCACCATGGAGAGATATCCTTTACGGCTCAGACAAGCAGCTCTTCTGGTACTGTGACCCATACATGAGAGCATGCGTAAACATGGATCAGGGTGGAGCAATCGTAGACCTTCGTCCATACGTTGCAAAGCTTGAGTGGCCGGTAGGAATCGGAACAAAGCATGTACAGGATGCATCTTATCCATTCCTTATTCAGGAGAAATACAGAGCAGGATACTTTACACACTATGCAGGAGCAGGAACAGTAAGAAGTGCCAAGCTTTCACACAACGGTGAGGAGGTTGACCTGTGTCTCTGTCCTACACACAGCCATTTTTCAGAGGAAGTTATTGATGGCAAGAAGACAAGAATCCTTACACTTGATCCTGTAGATATTGAGTTTTATGATGTTAAGCTTACTCTTCAGACAAAGGAATACTTTGAGGAGGGCTCATCAAACATCAAGATTGAGCGTAATATCCTTAGCATGAGTGATCCAAATGCAGAGGTTTATCTCGATGAGTACATCACAGCATGCTACGGAACAACAGAGTATCCTGAGGATATGACAGGCATCACACTTACATGTGAGGGAGAAAACCCACAGAGCATCAATTATGAGTACAAGTGTCGTGATGCAAAGCTTGACGGAGCAACTGCAGTAAGCGCAGTAATTCCTGCAATTCAGACAAAGGTTTCACTCACACCATCTGCAAAGGCAGAGGGATACATTGAGGAAGGATATGCATTCTCTCCAATGTTCAAGCTTGGTTACAAGAAACAGATTAAAGACAAGGAGGTATTTGCAACATGGCTCAACTTGGAAAAGGCAAATTAAATTACAGATGTCCTTTATGTTTTATGAGGGATCTTGATATTGATATGTTCTATAATAAGGAAACAGGTATTTATAGCTGCATCCGCTGTCAGTTCAGAGGTACAGAGGAAGAGGTACTTCAGGGCAACGAGGATGTCCGCAAGAAGTACAAGGCTATGTACAAGAGATTCGACAAGTTCGATTTTGATTAAAGTAGTGATTAGTACGCTGCTGCTATAATAGCAGCAGCGTATTTTGCATTTCGCTACAAAGGAGAGTATATATGGCGAAAAGAAAAAAAGACACGATGGAATTCAGATTCTATGAGTTGCCACAGGGAGAGTCGGCACTCGTACTGTGCGGAGAATCCTGGAAGAGAGTGTATGGTCATGAGGAATTTCACCTGCATTTCCATAATCTGCTTGAAATCGGCATCTGCCGCGAGGGAGATGGAAATATGTATCTGGATGAGGATATTTACCAGTATCATGACGGCGATATCACATTTATACCTGAGAATTTTCCACATGTTACAGTCAGCTATGGTGAGGTGGTGAATTTCTGGGAGTACATTTTTATTGACATACATTCTGTGATAGAAGAGATGTTCCCAAACAATACGGCATTCCAGAATGAGGCAGTTACGACTATATCAAAAAAAGCGTTTATGACTAACGTGTATCAGAGCCCGGCTATGGCTGAGTATATAAATGCCATAATCAGGGAAACCCGTGAACATAAGATTTATTGCCAAAGGACGGTAAAGCTCCTTGTGCAGGGAATTGTAATAGAGCTGTTGCGTAGGTATGATGAGCTTCCGGAGGAGGATAATAATATCGTAAAGGGTACCAATATGTCACAGATAGCCACAGCACTTGACTACATGAATAAGCATTACAGCGAATCGATAAAGGCAGGGGAGCTTTCGGAACTATGCAACATGAGCGAGACTCATTTCAGGAGACTGTTTGAATCATACATCAATATGCCGCCTATGGAGTATCTGAATCTGATAAGAGTACAGAAGGCGTGCGAGCTTATGAAAAAAACAAATGAGCCTATGGAGCTTATTGCACAAAAGTGTGGATTCACAACCCAGTCAACTTTTAACCGTAATTTCCGCAAATTTTTGGACACTTCGCCATATCAGTGGAAGATAAATCCTGAAAATTATGAGCATAAACTGCTGAATTTTAGGATATCTGCACTAAAGGGATGGTAGAAAATACATGCCTTCGTCTTATAAGAGGGCTTTGTGTTTAAAACAGACATGTATCAAATAATAAATACAGTAGATAGGAGTGTAAAAATATGAGTAATTTTGATTCAAATATCATTAAAAATCCGGAAATATTTGAGCAGAACAGACTTGCGGCTCATTCGGATCATGTGTGCTATAAAAATGAACTGGAGAAAATTAAAGGAAAATCAAGCCTGAGATATGATATGAACGGCTTATGGAAGTTTGCATATGCAAAGAATCAGTCCCTGGCTCCTTGTGGCTTTGAGGCAGCTGATTATGACTGCAAAAACTGGGATGAAATCAGGGTTCCGGCACATATCCAGATGGAAGGCTATGACGTGCCAATCTATACGAATACCACATATCCGTGGGAGGCTGATGAGTCTATAAAGCCGGGCGAGGTACCTGAGATTTTTAATCCGGTTGCAAGCTATGTGAAGTATTTCACAATTCCTGAGAATATGAAGAACAAGAGGGTGTGTATTTCGTTCCAGGGAGTGGAGAGCGGTTTTGCACTCTGGCTGAATGGACACTATGTCGGCTACAGTGAGGACACATTTGATCCGTCTGATTTCGAGCTGACTGATTATATTGTCGAGGGTGAGAACAAGCTTGCGGTCAGGGTATGGAAATGGACATCAAGCAGCTGGTGTGAGGATCAGGATTTTTACAGATTTTCAGGCATTTTCAGAGATGTATTTTTGTATGCTGTTCCTTGTGCACATGTGGAGGATCTGTCAGTTGTTCCTACACTTAATGATACCTTTGACGAGGGCACACTTAGTGTGTCAATAAAGGCAGATGGTGATGGTATTGCAAGTGTAAAGCTTTATGAGCTGGGCGATTTGTCTGTGGAAAAATATGACAGGGCAAAACTTTTATTGGAAGAGTTTGATATAGAGCTTAGGAATAAGGAAATTTGCGAGGGCTCATGTAATGTGAAAAATCCTCTGTTATGGAGCGCTGAAAAGCCGAATCTGTATGAGGTTAAAATTATAGTTAAAGATACGCATGGAAATGAGACCGAGTTTATCAGCCAGCTGGCAGGCTTCAGAAGATTTGAGATGGTAGACGGACTCATGAAGCTAAACGGTAAGCGTATTGTATTTAAGGGTGTAAACCGCCATGAGTTCAGCTCAATAACAGGCCGTGTGCCAAACCGTGATGAGGTGATAAAGGATATTGTCACAATGAAAAAGAACAATATCAATGCTATAAGAACAAGCCATTATCCTGATGATTCCATGCTCTATAAGCTTTGCGATATTTATGGAATTTATATGATAGCTGAGAACAATCTTGAGAGTCATGGCACATGGGAGGCATATAATAAGGGCTATGTTGACCTTGACTTTGTTGTGCCAAAGGACAAGCCACAGTGGAGAGAAATGATGCTGGACCGTGCCAACTCATGCTATCAGAGGGATAAAAATCATCCGGCAATCCTTATCTGGTCATGCGGCAATGAGTCGTTTGGCGGCAAGACCATATATGAGATGTCACAACTTTTCAGACAGCTTGATAAGCATCGTCTGGTTCATTATGAGGGAGTATTTAGCGATAGAAGCTATAATGACACAAGCGACATGGAAAGCCAGATGTATACTCCGGCTGCAGGCATTGAAAAATTCCTGGCAGAGCATCCTGAGAAACCGTTTATCTGCTGCGAATATACACATGCAATGGGAAATTCCTGCGGTGCTATGCACAAATATACAGAGCTTACAGACCGCGAGCCTAGATATCAGGGCGGATTTATCTGGGATTATATTGACCAGTCAATCTACAAAAAGGACAGATACGGCAAGTGGTTCCTCACATATGGCGGAGATTTCGGCGACAGGCCTACAGATGGAGATTTCAGCGGAAACGGCATCTGTTATGGCGGAGAGAGAGAGGCTTCTCCAAAGATGCAGGAGGTGAAGTTTAATTATCAGAATATATCGGTTGATTTTGACAGCGACTACATCTTTACAGTCACAAACAAAAATCTCTTTGTAAATACATCGGTTTTTGATGCTTTTGCCATTCTTCTTGCAGACGGTGAGGAGGTTTACAGGACAAAGCTTCAGATATCTGTTCCACCGATGGATAGGGCAAGCTATGAGGTGCCGGTGACTCTTAAAAATTCCATGATAGATGTGGAAAAAGAGTACTGTATTGTGGTATCATTTGTATTAAAGGAAAACACCATCTGGGAAAAGGCAGGATATGAGATTGCATTCGGACAGCATATGATAAAGAAGCCTGTAAGTGAGTATTCATGCGACAAATCAGTTGAGCTTGTTGTTGGAAACGGAAATATCCTTGTAAGAGGTGAGAACTTCAAGGCACTTTTCTCAAGAATGAATCTGGGAATGGTTTCATATGTATATGGTGGCGTCGAGATGCTTCCAAATACTATTCCACTGCCGAATTTCTGGAGAACACCTACCAACAATGATTCCGGCAACATGATGCCACAGCGCTATGCACAGTGGAAGATTGCCAGCATGTATGTGACCACCAGACAGGATCAGCGCTTTGCGGATACATCACCAAGGGTAGACAAAAATGACAACAATATCGCCATCACATACACTTATTTCATGCCTACCACACCGCAGAGTTCATGCGAGGTGACATACAGAGTGTTTGGTGATGGAACAATCGAGACAACTCTGTCATATGACCCTGTAAAGGAACTTGGCGATATGCCGGAGTTTGGCATGATGTTCAAGCTGGATGCCGATTATGATACAGTGAAATGGTACGGACTCGGACCACAGGAGACATACGAGGACAGACAGCATGGCGGAAAGTATGGTGTATACGAGAATAAAGTGGCAGACAACATTGCTGAGTACCTCGTTCCGCAGGAGAGCGGCAACAAGTGCAGAGTAAGATATGCAAAGGTAATGGATAAGAAGGGCAGAGGCATGCTGTTCTTTGGTGATGAGCTTTCGTTCTCGGCACTGCCATATACACCACATGAGCTGGAAAATGCTGCACATCACTTTGAGCTTCCACCTGTACACTATACTGTTGTCCGTGTGGCAAAGAAGCAGATGGGTGTAGGCGGAGACGACAGCTGGGGCTCACATACTCATCCGGAGTACCTGCTTGATGTCTCAGAGAAAATGGAATTCACATTCTGTTTCCGTGGAATCTAGCATTTTAAGGTTGTCAGGAATATTATTACGCATTTTGAGAGCAGGGACTACTACTGGGGACTGCTCTCATGGTGTAAATAAACGATATAAGGATAAATGATATAAGAATTAAGGAGAATTAAAATGTCAAAATTTATTAAGGGTATGGATTTATCAACCTTGCTCGAGCTGGAACGCTGCGGAGCAAAATACTACGAGGATGGAAAGGAGAAGGATATTCTTGACATCATGAAGGAGCATGATGTTGATACAATCCGTCTTCGTCTGTGGAACGACCCAAAATCAGAGGAGGGTGAGCCTTACGGTGCGGGTAACAATGACCTGGCTGAGACTATCGCTATCGGAAAAAAGGTTACAGCTGCAGGCTTTGGAGTGCTTTTGAATTTCCACTACAGTGATTTCTGGGCAGACCCGGGAAAGCAGATTAAGCCAAAGGCATGGAAAGATTTCGGTGTGGACGAGCTGGAGCAGGCTGTATATGATTTTACACTTGAAAATCTGACAAAGATTATTGAGGCAGGTGTAAATGTCACAATGATTCAGGTAGGTAATGAGCTTTCAAACGGACTTTTGTGGCCTGAGGGAAAGGTACCTAACTACGATAATATAGCAAAATTTGTGAATGCCGGAATACGTGCCTGCCGCAAGGTAAATGCTGATATTCCGATTATGATTCACCTTGATAATGGTGGAAACAATGAGCTTTATGTCAGATGGTTTACAAACTTCATCGAAAGAGGAGAGGAGTTTGAGTATATCGGATTGTCATACTATCCTTTCTGGCACGGCTCTCTCGATCAGCTTGAGTTCAATATGAACGATATTGCAAAGCGTTTCAATAAGGACCTTATCATAGCTGAGGTATCCATGGGCTTTACAATGGACAGCTACCAGGAGTATGAGAAGCTTGCTGATTCTGAGCGTAAGGGTTATGCGACAAAACCGGAGCTTGTTGAGAAGATAGATTATCCTATGACTATTGAGGGACAGGCTGACTTTACAAAGGATTTCTTAAACAGGGTGGCAAATGTTGTGGATGACCACGGAAAAGGATTTTTCTGGTGGGAGCCTGCATGGATTCCTGTACCGGGCTCAGGCTGGGCTACACCTGCTTCGCTTAAGTACATGAATGATCCGGGACCATGCGGCAATGAGTGGGCAAACCAGGCGCTCTTTGACTATGATGGAAATGTGCTGCCGGCACTTGATGTTATTAAGTGTTTCAAAAAATAATTACAAAGAATATATGTAATTTTGTTGCATGATTTGATTTGTTATGTTGCATTTTCAGTCGGATGTATTGCAATGTAAAAATGTGCAGTTATAATAGAGTTATAAAGAAAAAACGAAATATTTTAACTATCAATTTAACGCAAATACAATCAGCAAAGGAGAAGAAAAAATGATACAGCAGAACGTATTAGACAAATTCAAGGAGCTTTTTGGAGCAGATGGGGATATCAGAGTATATTTTGCTCCGGGACGTGTAAATCTGATCGGTGAGCATACTGACTACAATGGAGGACATGTGTTCCCATGTGCACTGACCATCGGCACATATATGGCAGCAAGAAAGCGCGATGACAGGAAGCTTCGTTTCTACTCTATGAATTTTGACAATCTGGGGGTGGTTGAGTCATCACTTGATGAGTTTACACCTGATCCGGACGGACTTTGGATAAACTATCCAATGGGTGTTATGTGGGCCTTCGAGGGACGCGGAATGAAGCTTGAAAGCGGTCTTGATATTGTTTTATTCGGAAATATTCCAAACGGCTCAGGACTTTCTTCATCAGCATCTCTTGAGGTGGTTACAGGATATATGTTAAAGGATATTTACGGCTTTGACGTGACAAATCAGGATATTGCACTTATCGGTCAGTATTCAGAGAACAACTACAACGGCTGTAATTGCGGTATCATGGATCAGTTTGCATCTGCAATGGGCAAAAAGGACAATGCAATTTTCCTTGACTGCAATACTCTTGATTTTGAGTATGCACCAATCGTTTTGGACGGTGCAAAGATCGTGGTGACAAACAGCATGGTTAAGCACAGCCTTGTAACAAGTGCTTACAATGACAGAAGAAATGAGAGTGCACAGGCTCTTAAGGATTTACAGACAGTATGTGACATCAAGACTCTCGGTGACCTGACAGATGAAGAGTTCGAGGCTCATAAGGATGCAATTAAGGATGAGGTGGCACGTAAGAGAGGCAAGCATGCGGTTTATGAGAACCAGCGTACCATCAAGGCTGTTAAGGCACTGAAGGAAAATGATATCGAGACATTTGGAAAGCTTATGAATGCTTCACATGTATCACTTCGTGATGATTATGAGACATCATGTCCTGAGGTTGACGTACTTGTTGATGAGGCATGGAAGATTCCGGGTGTTATCGGATCACGAATCACAGGCGGCGGCTTTGGAGGCTGCACAGTCAGCATAGTAAAGGACGAGGCTATTGATCAGTTTAAGGCAAACCTGACAAAGGCCTATGAAGAGAAGGTTGGAAAGACACCTGAGTTTTATGTTGTTTCAATCGGAGACGGACCTAGCCGTCTGGCATAAAATCAGCAATATGAAATAACAGTAACGGATAAACAGGTTTTTCCCGACAATGATTAAGGAGCATGACATGATTCAGGAGAGAATATTAGAATTAGTAAAATATGGTCTTACAACAGGACTTGTTGACCCTGCTGATGAGGTATACACAGTAAACAGACTTCTCGAGGTACTCGGAGTGGACGATATCGAGGATGAGACATTTGAAAAGGTAGAGGCTCAGCCTGCATGGACACAGGAAGAGGCAGAGGAGAAGCTTGAGGGTATACTCGAGGATATGATGACATACGCATATGACAATGGCATCATGAAAGAAAACAGCATTGTATACAAGGATCTTTTTGATACAAAGCTGATGGGCTGCCTTGTAAATGCACCAAGCGTGATCAGAGCTCGCTTTAAGGATTTATACGACAATGAGTCTTCACTTGCGGCAACCGATTATTTTTACAAATTAAGCTGTGACAGCAATTATATCAGAAGACAGCGCATAAAGAAGGATATGAAATGGACCACAGACACAGAGTATGGCACACTTGATGTGACAATCAATCTCTCAAAGCCAGAGAAGGATCCAAAGGCAATTGCTGCCGCTAAAAATGCTAAGCAGAGCGCATATCCAAAGTGCCAGCTTTGTAAGGAAAATGAGGGCTATGCAGGCCGCGTAAACCATCCTGCAAGAGAAAACCACAGAATTATCCCTGTTACAATAAATAACAGCCAGTGGTTTTTCCAGTACTCACCATATGTATACTACAATGAGCACTGTATCGTGTTCAATTCAAAGCATACACCGATGAAAATCGAGCGTGCCACATTTGGAAAGCTGCTTGATTTTGTGACACAGTTTCCACACTATTTTGTAGGCTCAAATGCAGATCTGCCAATCGTTGGAGGCTCTATCTTAAGTCACGACCATTTCCAGGGCGGACACTATACCTTCGCTATGGCAAAGGCTCCGATAGAGAAAAAAATCACATTCAAGGGCTACGAGGATGTTGAAGCAGGTATCGTAAAATGGCCTATGTCTGTTATCAGAATCAAGTCGGCAGACAGGGATAAGCTTATTGATCTTGCAGATAAGATTCTTCTTGCATGGAGAGGCTATACAGATGAAGAAGCATTTATTTTTGCAGAGACAGATGGAGAGCCACACAACACTATCACACCTATAGCAAGACGTCGTGACGGAGACTATGAGCTTGACCTTGTGCTCAGAAACAACATCACCACAGAGGAGCATCCGCTTGGAGTATATCATCCGCATGCCCACCTTCATCACATAAAGAAGGAGAATATCGGACTTATCGAGGTAATGGGACTTGCAGTGCTTCCGGCCAGATTAAAAGGTGAGATGGCAGAGCTTAGGGATGCAATCCTTACAGGAAAGGATCTGCATTCGACTGAGACTCTTGCATCACATGCTGACTGGGCTCTTAAGTTTATGTCTAAGTATGATAAGATTGATGAGTCTAATATTGATGGTATCATCAATGAGGAGATTGGACTTGTATTTAAAGAAGTGCTTGAGTGTGCAGGAGTGTACAAGTGCACTGATGAGGGACGTGCAGCGTTCCAAAAATTTATAGATGCGGTAAATGCATAAGATTTTCAATTACCTTTTTATAATGCGGAAAGCACCGGCGAACATACTATATATTTCGCAAGTACTACGTAGCTAAGAAGCAGTAAGAATTATGATTTAGTGTGTTTAGACCATGACACAACCGGCTTTTATGTGCCGTCCATGGCGCATAACGCCTTGCCCCAGCGTCCATGCTGGGGCATTGTTGTATATGGACATAATTCTAACTGCTTATAAGCTGCTTCGTAAAGCTCAATATATAGTATGTTCGCCGGTGCTTTCCTTAGGTTGTGAAATAAATTAATTTTTAAATACACTATTAAATACATCATTGGTAATGACTTTTTTACTAAAGACTTGTAACTTGACTAGATTTTGCTTTCTGCAATTTATGCAGGCAGTGGATGAATGCAGGCACCAGGAAGGCATCTGCGAGAATCCATGCGAGTGGGCTTGCAAAGCAGGCGGCAGAAAAGCCGAATATCGGTACAAATACAAGTCCGATGAGTGAACGCGCAATCATTTCTGCTACTCCTGCAAACATCGCAAAGCCGGAAAAACCCATGCCCTGTATGGTGAAACGGACTGTGTTTACCAGAACGAGCGGGATGTAGAAAAATGCATTTATCAGCAGAAACTGATGAGCTTGTGCGACAACCTCTGTTTCGCTTGGTGATACAAACAGGTAAATCAGATAGTTGGCTATAAACGGCAGTGCCACAAAAATCAAAACCGAATAGATCGATCCTATCACTGAGGCTGAAATAAGCCCCTTCTTTACACGTTCAAATTTGGCTGCGCCGACATTTTGTCCACTGTAGGTGGCCATTGTGGAGCCGAGTGCGTCAAATGGACACACCATAAACATTGAAATACGGCTTGCAGCGGTCATTGAGGCAACTGCGATGGAGCCTAAGCCGTTTACGGCAGTCTGCAGTATGACGCCGCCTATAGCGGTTATCGAATACTGAAAGCCCATAGGAAGTCCCATGACCATCAGATTTCTGACATATGAAGAGTCAAGCTTCAAATCATTTCTGCTTACATGCAGCAGAGGTACATTTTTTGCTATGTAAATGATGCACAGCACTCCTGATACACCCTGTGACAGTACGGTTGCAAAAGCCGCTCCAAACACGCCCATGTTAAATACCAGAATGAAAAGTAAATCAAGACCGATATTTAGAATAGCCGCGATTATAAGGAAAATAACAGGTATGACCGAGTTGCCGAGAGATCTCAGATATCCTGACAGCAGATTGTACAGTATTGTGGCAGGAATGCCTGCAAATATGACAATCAGATACTGGTAAGCGAGGTCGTAAATGTCGCTTGGCGTATTCATCCAGGTCAGAATGTGACCGCAGAGAAGCACAGTGAGTGCCGTCATGGTTATTGCGATAATTACAGACACAATTCCTGCATTTCCTACATATTTTTTAAGTCCTTTTTCATCCTTGGCACCAAAGCGCTGGGCTATTGGAAGCGAAAAGCCGGCACACACACCCTGGCAGAAGCCGATGATGAGAAAGCAGATGCTTCCGGTAGAGCCGACTGCGGCTAAGGCCGAAACACTTAGAAAACGACCGACGATTATTGTATCCATAAGGCTGTAAACCTGTTGAAAAAGCATTCCGAGAAGCAGCGGAAGGGAAAAGCCCAGAATGAGCCCGGTAGGAGAACCTACAGTGAGATCCTTTGAATTATTTTTAGTCATTATTTATAATCCCCCTTGATTAAAAATAGATAAAAATATATATAAAAAATAGTGATTAAGTGTAATATACAACCTTTACAAACATAAGTAAATGAGGTAAAGTAAAATTGTTAGCATTTTTTTGGGTGCATATTTTAAAGTGAATAAAAACGCTGATTTTATGTTTGATATCATGTTTTTTTGAGAAGAAAATTGAATGATCAGTAAATATGTATGGGCTGACATATAATTAAATTTGGAGGAAAAGAATGAGAGACTGGGAAAATAACATTCGAAAGGTTGTACCTTATACACCGGGAGAACAGCCAAAGAATACCTGTGTTATTAAGTTAAATACAAATGAGAATCCATATCCGCCAGCGCCGGGAGTGAAGGAGGTTTTAAGTAATTTCAATACAGATGATTTAAGACTGTATCCTGACCCAAGGGTTGATAAGCTGGTAAATGCAATTGCGGATTTCTATAAGATAGACAGCTCGAAGGTGTTTGTCGGAGTTGGCTCTGATGATGTACTTGCCATGATTTTTATGACATTTTTCAATTCGAAAAAACCTGTACTGTTTCCTGATATCACATATTCATTTTATGATGTGTGGGCAGATATGCTTCGAATCCCTTATGAGCAGCTTCCATTGTCTGATGATTTTTCAATAGTACCGTCAGATTACTATAAGGCAAACGGCGGAGTAGTATTTCCGAACCCTAATGCTCCGACAGGAAAGCTTATGCCTCTTGATGAGATAGAGGATATAATAGAGCACAATCAGGATGTAATTGTCGTGGTAGATGAGGCATATGTAGATTTTGGCGGGGAGAGTGCGCTTCCACTCATTGACAAATATGATAATGTCATCGTGGTACAGACATTCTCAAAATCACGCTCGCTGGCAGGCTCAAGAGTTGGTTTTGCCATGGCAAGTCCTGTGCTTATCAAGTATTTGAATGATGTGAAATATTCGTTCAACTCATATACAATGGACAGAATCACAATCGAAGCAGCTACAGCAGCGATAAAAGACAGAGCATACTTTGAAGAAACCACAGCAAAGGTTATAAAGACACGTGAGTGGACAAAGAAAGAGCTTAAGAGACTTGGCTTTACATTCTGTGACTCAAAGAGCAACTTTATATTTGCAAAGCCTGCAAATGTTTCTGCAACAAAGCTTTTTGAGGACCTTAAGGCAGACAATATATTTGTCAGACATTTCAGCTCACCTGAGCGAATCAACGACTATCTGCGCATATCCATAGGAACTGATGAGCAGATGCATACACTAATTAAATTTTTGGAGAATTATTCATGTTAAAAAAATATATTTACATCTTTTTAATTTCAATGATACCACTTATTGAACTCAGAGGAGCAGTTCCGGTTTCACAGGTGATGGGGCTGCCGATAGTGCCATCATTTATCGTTTGTATCATTGCAAATATGCTTCCGGTACCAATTATTTATCTTTTTGCAAGAAAGGTTCTCATCTGGGGAGCAGACAAACCAATTATTGGAAGGTTCTTCAGCTTCTGCATTGAAAAAGGAGAGAAGGGCGGCAAGAAGCTTCAGGCAAAGGCCGGAAGAGGTCTGTTTGTTGCACTTTTACTTTTCGTAGGTATCCCACTTCCGGGAACAGGTGCATGGACAGGAACACTTGCTGCAAGTATCCTTGATATGGATTTCAAGTCAACAGTTGCCGCTGTCATGCTTGGAGTACTGCTTGCCGGCATGATTATGATGATAGTAAGTCTGGCGGGCGTGTCTATATTCCTGTAGAATTTATGGGGAGCTTTCTTCGTCCTTTGTTAAACAGTACAAATCCGACCACCAGTGAAACAATTGTAACAGCAATCACAACCACAAAGACCACTACACTATTACCGGGATCAGGGAAAAATCCTGAAAGTGTGCCCCAAAGGTTGAAAAGCAGATGAAGCCCCATAGAGTAGTAAATAGAGCCACCGCGTTCGCACACATATCCGAGCACGATGCCAAGTGCAAAGGCATATATGCCCTGAATCCAGTTGAGATGGAACAGTCCGAAAAGTGCAGCCTGCATCAGATTGGCAAGAGCAAATGGCAAAGCCTTTCTGGCACAGCGCATGGTCACACCGCGGAATATAAGCTCCTCACAGATTGGCGCCAGTATTACAGAATAAAGTACTGTCACAAAGGTGGTATCTGTGATGCCTGATGTCTCAAAAAGCTTATTGTACTGTTGCAGCCAGTCGGGACGGATGTAGCCGGTTAAGTTAGCGATGAAATTGGCAGCAAACTGTGTACCCGGCACGAGTATGACGATTGCCACTAGCATCATGGGATTGAAGGTTTTCTTAGGGGATGGAAGAAAATTACCTTCGTATCTGGCATAGTACCACATGCCAAAAATCGCAATGGTAATGAGTGCATAGATGACCATAATCATCATGTTAAAATTTACAGAGGTAAATGTCTTTTCAAGGCGGTCCGATACGTTTGCAGACGGAAAAGCAAGTTTTCCGACAAAACCCTGTCCAAACACTCCCATGCCCATCATAAAGAATAAGGCGATAGTCTGAATTGCCTCAACTGCAAGCAGTGGGACAAATGTGTAAAAGAAATATCCTATTTTTTTCATTTTCAATTTACTCCATTCTGATTTATTAGGCGATAGTAACATTAGTATAACATATCGGAATTTAATTGCAAGAAAGCTGTTTACTTTAAAACTTTAATATGTTAAAATTAAAAGTAAATAAATCGCATGAAAAAGGAGAACACGATGAGCAAGAATCTTAAAACAGAAGCAGTAGACCATTTGTTTGATGCTATTTTGTGTCTCAAGGATAGAGCAGAGTGTTATACATTTTTTGAGGATGTTTGTACTGTAAATGAGCTTTTTTCTCTATCACAGAGATTTGAAGTGGCAAAGATGCTTAGAGAGCAGAAGACATATCTTGATATAGCAGAAAAGACCGGGGCTTCCACAGCCACAATCAGCCGTGTGAACAGATCATTAAACTACGGCAACGATGGATATGATATGGTTTTTTCACGCATGGAGGATGGCTCTGACAAAGAGGATTAGTTTATCATAGGGGGAAAGAAAAACAGGCTCATTAATTTGAGCCTGTTTTTTTACTTTCCTTTCCAGAATGTGTATTCTCATGGGAAGAAGCCTCTTTTTCCTCATTTAGATTGTCAATCATGCGCTCAATCAGCATTTTCTTGATGTAGACATCAAAGCTCAGCATGCAGATAAAGCTGAATGTGTGGAGAAATTTCTGATCCTCATCAGGAAAATTCTCAAATGTTTCACCGGCAATCTTGTATTTCTTGCCGAGATCCTTTAGGAGCTTCTGCGATTCCTCCGCCTCTAAGCTGAAAACCTCAGTATAGACATCCTGCATCGTAAATCCGTCATCATTGCCGAAATACTTCTCGGTAAGCGGATTAAGAATTGAGCGGATATCGTTGATGCTCAATATATTTTTGAAATAATATATAAAAAGCAGTGTGAGCACATGCTCCTTAGAATACTTTTTCTTGTCCGGAGAAGGGAGCAGATTGTTTTTGGCATAGTTGTTTATCATTGTCTTGGTAAGGATTTTGTCGCTTTCATAGCGCTTTGATGCAGCGAGCTGCTCGTCCATGAAGGTTGTGACCTGATCCATGTACAGATCAATATTTGGTATATCCTCCGGCTTTATGTAATCTATTGATTTAAGCTGCTTTAATAATTCTGATAAAAATTCTTTAACGTCATTCTCCATATCATCACCTCAGGCTTTTATTATATAGTATTGAAAACTATATGACAAGTTTTTTTTGAATTTTCTCATATTGGGTTGTACAAAACATATGTTTGTGGTATGCTGTAGATAAATTATTTTTTTATTTATGGTTTGTGTGCCTGTAATAAGACTGGAGAATTGAGAGGAAAACAGATGAACTTAGATATGTTGAATGAACAGCAGAGGGAGGCCGTTTTGACCACAGAGGGACCGCTTCTTATTTTAGCGGGGGCAGGCAGTGGCAAGACCAGGGTTCTTACATACAGGACTGCCTACCTGATAGATGAGTGTGGCGTCAATCCTTACAATATCATGGCAATCACCTTTACAAACAAGGCTGCGGGAGAGATGCGTGAGCGAATTGATGATATGGTGGGCTATGGTTCGGAAAGCATATGGGTTTCTACATTCCATTCGACATGTGTGCGTATACTGCGCAGGTATATTGACAGGCTGGGATATGACACGAATTTTACCATATATGATGCTGACGACCAGAAGGCTCTGATGAAGGACATCTGCAAGCGTCTTGAGATAGATACCAAGATGTATAAGGAAAAGATGTTTTTAAATGTCATTTCATCTGCAAAGGATGAGATGATTGATCCGATAGAGTTTGAAAACCGCTTCACAGGTGACTTCGTGAAGCGTAAGCAGGCACTTGTATACAAGGAGTATCAGAATGCCCTAAAGCAGAATAACGCACTCGATTTTGATGATTTGCTTGTGAAGACAGTAGAGCTTTTTAAGCTGGATAAAGAGGTGCTGGATTACTATCAGGAGCGCTTCAGATATATCATGGTGGATGAGTATCAGGATACAAACACCGTGCAGTTTGAGCTTATCAGGCTTCTTGCCATGAAGTATAAGAATCTGTGTGTGGTGGGTGATGATGATCAGTCCATTTACAAGTTCAGAGGTGCCAATATCTACAATATCTTAAACTTTGAGAAGCATTTTGAAGATGCAAAGGTCATAAAGCTTGAGCAGAATTACAGGTCTACCCAGAATATCCTAGATGCCGCCAACAGCGTCATTTCCAACAACGTGGGTAGAAAGGACAAGCGCCTTTGGACTGACAACGGAGCCGGAGACAGGATTACCTTTGAACAGCTTGAGAGTGGCTTCGAGGAAGCGGATTATGTGGCGCGTTCGATAGCGAGACTCGTGAGAAAGGGTGAGGCGCGCTATAAGGACTGTGCTGTGCTTTACCGAACCAACGCACAGTCGCGTCTCTTCGAGGAGAAATTTATTGCTGCCAACATCCCATACAAGATTGTCGGCGGCGTGAATTTCTATGCCAGAAAAGAGATAAAGGATATCCTTGCATATTTAAAGACTATTGACAATGGCCATGATGACCTTGCGGTAAAGCGAATAATAAATGTGCCAAAGCGCGGCATCGGAGCTACGAGCATCAATAAGGTGACAGATTATGCTCTTGAGAAGGGAATAGATTTCTATACGGCACTGCGCTATGTCGATGAGGTGCCAGGCATGGCGAGGTCAGCAGGCAAGATAAAGCCTTTTGTGATGTTTATACAGTCACTTCGTGCGAGAGCCGAGATGGATTCGGTTTCGCAGCTCATACAGGCTATAATCGATGAGACCGGCTATGTCGATGAGCTGAAGGCAGAGGGCACGGATGAAGCAGAGCAGCGTATTGAGAATATTGATGAGCTTATAAACAAGGCTGTTGATTACGAGCAGGGGGAGGAGAATCCTACTCTCAGTGGCTTTTTGGAGGAGGTAGCGCTTGTAGCCGATATAGACGGTCTTGACGAAAACAGCGACTATGTGGTTCTTATGACTCTGCACAGTGCTAAGGGACTTGAATTTCCGAATGTGTATCTGGCGGGTATGGAGGATGGTCTTTTCCCAAGCTATATGTCAATCACGAGTGATGATGCGACAAGCGAGATAGAGGAGGAAAGGCGTCTTGCTTATGTTGGCATCACGAGAGCCAAGGAGCATCTGACCATCACATCTGCACGTATGCGCATGGTGCGTGGAGAGACACAGTTCAACAAGGTATCGCGATTTGTGAAGGAGATTCCGCGTGAGCTTATGGCAGGCGAGGTTTATGAGCCAAAGCACCGTGATGATGACATTGAAAGAAATTCACAGAGCACCTACAGAAAGGCTAAGGAGGCCTTCAAAAAGACACCTACATACGGCACAGAGTATGCGACAACCTTTAATACACAGCGTACAAGGACACCTGTCTATACACCTGTGAGCAACCAGAAGTCTTTTGCCAGTGCTAATACCACCGGAGGACTTTCATATAAGGTAGGGGACAGGGTATCTCACATCAAGTTTGGCGCTGGAGAGGTCATGGCAATTGTAGAAGGCGGCAGGGATTATGAGGTCACTGTGGACTTTGACAAGGCCGGTACCAAAAAGATGTTTGCTTCATTTGCCAAATTGAAAAAAATTGACTAAAATTATTGTAATTTTTATAGGAAAATTGGATATAATATGCTATAATGGATTTAACAAATAGCATTTGACAATTACTTTTGGAAAAGGAGCGGATTGAATTATGAGTAAAGTTGAAGAATTATTAAAGGACAACAAGCTTGCAGAGAAGCTCAGCATGGCAAAGCTTAATGACCTTCTCAAAAAAGAAGAGGAAGACAAGAAGCCTTCCAAGGCTGTTATCATATTTGCCATCATTGGTGTATTAGTTGCAGTTGCAGCAGCGGCATATGGTATCTACAGATTTTTCACACCGGATTATTTAGATGATTTCGATGATGAGTATGATGATGAATTCGATGATGATTTCTTCGAGGATGAAGACGATGATGATGCTGAAGAGGAAAAAGAGGCACCAAAGACTAAAGAAGAGAAATAATCGTTTTTAGATAATGGGGGCTACATATGTAGTCCTCATTTTTCTTTATGTGTGAAGCAAGGCATTTGAAGTCAGACATACAAAGGAATAATAAAGTATAAAGAGAGATAAGAATTACATGAAAAAAGGATTTAGAGGAACAGGAACCGTAGAAAGAGTAGACTTCCCAAACAAGGGAATAGCCGTTACAGATGACGGCGACAGAGTAATTGTGAAAAATACAATTCCGGGACAGAAGGTGGAATTTGTTGTAAATAAAGTAAAGCATCAAAGGGCAGAGGGCAGACTCATGGAGGTAATTGAGAAATCGCCTCTGGAGACAGAAGAGCCATGTCCTCACTTTGGAATGTGCGGGGGCTGTACATATCAGACAGTGCCTTACGAAAAGCAGCTAGATATGAAGCTTACCCAGGTGAAAAAGCTCATTTCGGATGCTATCGGCACTGAAAAAGAGTCAGGATATGAGTTTATAGGGATACATGGAAGTCCGAAAAAGAGTGAATACAGAAACAAGATGGAATTTTCCTTCGGTGATGAGTACAAGGATGGCCCTCTTGCGCTTGGCATGCACAAAAGAGGAAGCTTTTATGACCTTGTGACAGTATCGGACTGTCAGATAGTGGATGAGGATTTCAGGACAATGTTAAAGGTAACACTTGATTATTTTTCAAAAAACAATATCCCATATTTCCACAGAGCAACACACAAGGGATATCTGCGGCATCTACTTGTCAGAAAGGCAACAAAAACCGGTGAAATCATAGTCGACCTTGTCACCACCACACAGACAGAGGGCTTCAACGAGGAGGAGTTGCTCGCAGGTTTTAGATATGCACTTTTGACCAGGCACTATGACGGCATATTTAAGGGCGTTTTACACACAAAAAATGACAGCGTGGCAGATGTGGTCAAAAACGAGGGCACAGAGGTGCTCTACGGAGATTCATATTTCTACGAGGAGCTCTTAGGTCTGAAATTCAAAATCACACCATTCTCATTTTTCCAGACCAACTCACTCGGAGCGGAGGTGCTCTATGAGACAGCGAGAGAGTTTATCCTGGGAGATGACAAGGATTCGCTAAACGGTAAAACAGTCTACGACCTCTACAGCGGAACCGGCACCATCGCGCAGCTTATGGCACCGGTGTGTAAGGAAGTAGTAGGTGTCGAAATAGTTGAGGAGGCAGTTTGCGCAGCAAAGGAAAATGCAGCTCTTAATGGTCTGGATAACTGTAAATTTATCGCAGGTGATGTCCTCAAGGTGCTTGATGAGATAGAGGAAAAACCGGATTATATAATTCTTGATCCACCACGAGACGGTATTCATCCGAAGGCTATCGGGAAAATCATAGAGTATGGTGTTGAGAATATGGTTTATATTTCATGCAAACCAACAAGCCTGGCAAGGGATTTGCAGATATTTATGGCTAGAGGGTATAGAGTGGAGAAGATATGCTGCGTGGATATGTTTCCGAATACTTATCATGTGGAGACGGTTGTTCTTTTGTCCCAACAAAAACCAGATGACACGATAGAGATCGACTTAGACCTGGACGAGCTGGATGCCACCAGTGCCGAGTTGAAAGCAACCTATCAGGAAATCAAAGATTATGTGCTGAAAGAATTTGGCTTGAAGGTTTCAAGTTTATATATTTCTCAGGTAAAACGCAAATGTGGAATTGAAGTGGGAGAAAACTATAATCTTCCAAAATCAGAAAATGCAAGAGTTCCACAATGCCCGAAAGAGAAAGAAGATGCTATCAAGGCTGCCCTGAAATATTTTGCGATGATCTAAGGACATCGCTGATTTCAAGGAGGAATAACACATGAAAAGCACATTTGAAAAAATGGGTGGAACCTACACACTTGGCGCAGACGGAATTTACTATCCGAATCTTGTCAGTACAGATGAAGAACCGCATTATGGGAAATATGGAATGATGCGGAAAACATATCTGAAAGAGCATCGTCCGGCAATGTATTCACTGTATATGTTGGAAGACAGACTGACAGAACATCTGAAT
>ERZ827181.465-NODE-465-length-55527-cov-5.523561_pt1 | contig 55527 bp, 64 predicted proteins | sample MGYA00519778_ERZ827181 | MGnify/ENA primary metagenome ERZ827181 (study PRJEB31778, sample SAMEA3449273) | human gut metagenome | biome: human gut; feature: human-associated habitat; material: faeces | place: United Kingdom | collected 2010/2012 ...
TCCTCATGAGGTCTGTTTCCTCATGAGGTCTGTTTCCTCATGAGGTCTGTTTCCTCATGAGGTCTGTTTCCTTTATAAAAAATATCATTTACAGGGATGCTTGTCAACAATTTCGCCACAAACTTAACTGGAAAATAAAGTTTTTTTCTTGGCTTTTTTTGGGGCTGCATCGGCCCGCCCCTCGGCCTTGCGGCAGCCTGCCCGCCCCGGGTGCCAACACGCAAAAAGGGAGGGCCAAAAGGCCTCCCTTTGCTGGTTAGGAAAGGTATTTTAGGCGGTTTTTCAAATAAAAGTAATGGAGCACGGCCAGCCCGGCAATGATGAGAATGAGCACCGCCCACAGCACCGCAAAGTCTGAATCGCCGAACATCAAGCCAAACAGGCATTCCAGCAGCTGGAGGCCGAAATTGGCCAGCACCATCGGAAACAGGCGCTTTTTGAAATTCATATTGTCGTAAATGCCCAGCACCGAAACAGCGCCCAAGCCAGTGCCGCAAAGCATGGTAAGCACGGCATAGGTAACGTCGTAGCTATCCAATCCCTGGATGCCGATGGCCAGGGCCGTAAGCCCCATCAGGCCAGTAAAGCCCAGGTAGGCAATCAGCCCGATATACCACATCATGCCGATTTCGCAGCTGCGCACGCGTGCCCAGTAGGGGTCGTTGCGCAGGCCGTCAAAATAGCTTGGCTTTTTGGCCTGCGGCTGTGGGGGCGTTGGCTGCGGCGCCGTACCCGGGGCCGTCTCTGCCCGCTGCGCTGCGCCGCAGGAGGGGCAGAACCGCGCGTTTTCCGGCAGGCGCTGCCCGCAATGGATACAGTACATCTTCCCTCTTCCTTTCTGTGGAAAAAGGCGGCCCGGCCGCCTTTTCCGCTGTTATATCAAGAAAACATGTGCTTGCGTTTGCCAAAATATACGACATTGACCGCCAGCATCACCGCGCCGATGAGGATCGAAAGAATGATGGAAAGGACATCCATCCCAAAATCCAGATACGCAAACAGGACGACGATATTGGCCAACACCTGAACGGCATACAGCGCATATACGCAGAAACAGCCTGCCTTTTTGCGGCGCACCAACAGGATGATGGTGACCACGGCCAGCACGATGAGCGCGATGGTGGAGAAAAACGCAATCGCAAACGCCGGCCCGATGGTGGGCAGCGAAAAGGCAAAGCTTAGCGGGATGCCGTCCAGATCATCCAGCAAGCTGATGATGGAAATCAGATTGAGCACGGCGCCCAGGCCCAAAAGAATGGGCAGCACGGTCAGCCATTTGGTGCCAAGCTGCATGGGCTGCGGCGAAGGCACCGTCTGGTACGTCGGCGCTGCCTGCGGCGAAGGCTGCGTCTGTGCATAGGAAACCCCGCTCTGCGGCGGCGCCGGCTGCTGTGCCGGCTCTGCTTGCGGCTCTGCCTTGGGCGCTTCCGCCTGCACGGGCTCTGCCTGCGGCTCTGCTTTGGGCGCTTCCGCCTGCACGGGCTCTGCTTGCGGCTCCGCTTTGGGCGCTTCCGCCTGCACGGGCTCTGCTTGCGGTTCTGCCTTGGGTGCTTCCGCCTGCACGGGCTCCGCCTTGGGCGCTTCCGCCTGTGCCGGCTGGGTGTCTATGGTCTGGCTTTGGCCGCAGGACGGGCAAAACTTTGCCCCTTCCGGCAGCTCCTGCCCACAACGAAAACAAAACATGAAAGGTCCCCCTATCTTGCGGGCGGCAAGGCGCCCCTTTTTAGTTGAATAAGTGCTTGCGCTTGTTAAAGTATGTGACGTTGATGCCCAGCATCACGCCGGCGACGATGATGGCGATGACGGTGGAGGTCAGGTCTACGCCGTAATAGCCCATCATGGATAAAAACACGATGAGATTCACGGCGAGCTGGCAGCCGTACAACGCGTAAACGCACTGGTACCCCAGTTTTTTACGGCGTACCAAATACACGATGGCCACCACAGCCAAAGCGACCAGCGCAATGGTGCCAAAAAAGGCCAGCGCAAAGATCGGCCCTGCCGTGGGCACAGAGAACATATCGCCCAGCGAAACGCCGGAACCCAGGATCCTTATGACGGTCACAAAATTCATGATGGCGCCCAAGCCCAGCAAAAACGGCAGCACCGTCAGCCATTTGGTGCCAAGCTGCGTGGGCTGCGGCGAGGAGACGGTCTGATACACTGGCGCTGCCTGCGGCGGCGTTTGCACAGGCTCCGCCTGGGGCTCCGGCTGCGGCGGCGTCTGCACAGGCTCCGCCTGGGGCGCGCTCTGCCCCGGTTGCGCTACCTGCGCCCCGCAAGATGGGCAAAACTTTGCATCATCCGCAATCTGCTTTCCGCAATGACTACAAAACATTGAACAATTCCCCCTTACAATGATTTCGAATCAATTTATTTTACCGCATTTTTCGACAAAAACCAACTGCCGCGCTGCAATTTTCTATGCCAAACCTGCCCTGCCGACAGTCTATGCCGAGCCATATGGCCGAGGGCGCTGCGGCGCATTTTTTTGCCTGCCGCACCTTTTGCCCCTGCATGCGGTTTTCCGTAGTCTGGGTAAGATATGCCTTTGTGCATTTTCAAATTCCACGCGGGCAAAAACGCATCGCTTTTGCTGCGCCATCCCATCGGGTGCAAAGCTTCCCCGCATAGCCCCGTTTTTCTCTGCCGGCGCATGGCAGCCGCAATACGCCACGCGCTTTTCCAATGCCTACCTCCGCTCTATCCCATCGGCAGCGTGCCCCTTGCATGTTCTTCCAAAGAGCGCCGCATACGCCTATGCGCAAAACGCCATAAAAAACAAAAGGCTGCTGGAAATTTCCAACAGCCATTGTGCTCAATATTTGCGTTTTTTCGCAGCTTCAGCTTTTTTCTTGCGACGTACGCTCGGTTTTTCATAATGCTCGTGCTTGCGTGCTTCCTGCATGATGCCTGCACGGGCGGTCTTACGTTTGAAGCGCTTCAGGGCGCTTTCGAGGGATTCGCCTTCCCCAACGCGGATTTCGGACATTCGGTTTCCCTCCCTCCATGATCGACATTCCTTGGTTTACGTTATTATACTGCCAATCGCGTAGGCTGTCAACCAAAACGGCAGGGGATTTTCCCGGGGCGGCAAAGAAAAAAAGGGGCTGTCTTAAAGCCAGCCCCTTTGCATGGAATTCTCATGGAAGCAATTTTCAGTCTTCTTGTTTCGAGCATCCCTTATATTCACTTTTCTCTGCCCGCAGTCGGTCTATTCCGTACCATTAGCCTGGCGGCCACGCGAGGTCTCGGCCTGCCAACAGATGCATATGCAGATGGCCCACAGTCTGCCCGCCCTGTGTACCCGTATTGATAACGCAGCGGAAACCATTTTCCTCTAACCCAAGTTGCTTTGCGATTGCCTGCACAGCGGAAAACAGACTGCCCGCCAACGCAACGGCCCGCGGGTCCGTTACATCGGCCATATGTTCTTTGGGGACAATGAGCACGTGCACCGGCGCTTTGGGATCGACATCGGAGAACGCATATACCTTCTCATCTTCATAGATTTTTTCCGAAGGGATTTCTCCTTTGACGATCCGGCAAAATAGACACTCTTCCATTGGCGATGCACCCCCTTGCCCTATTGGTTTCTTTTTTGTTCCTTACTCTCTTTCTTCGTCTTTATTGTAGCATCCGGGCGCTTACTTTGCAAGCCCTTTGCACAGATTTTTATCCGCTTTTTCGATGAAAACGCGCCGGACCTGCTGCATGGCCAACCCCTCGCCCCGGACCAATACGGGCGCATAGCCGCGGGTATGCCCCAAAAAGCCGTCCTTTTGCTGCGTTTCCAGCACGACCTCCTGCTCTGTGCCGACGATCTGCTGCAAATACCTTTGCTCCAGCCGGCGGCCCAGCGCGGCCATTTCCGCAGCCCTCTGCTGCTTTACCGCCTGCGGCAGATGCCCCGGCATACGCGCCGCAGCCGTGCCCTCCCGCTTGGAATAAGGGAACACATGCAGCTTGTAAAAGCCGATGTTTTCACAAAACGCCAGCGAAGCGCGGTGGTCCTCTTCCGTTTCGCCGACAAAGCCGCACATCACATCGGTGGTAAACACCGCGTCCGGCATGGCGGCGCGGATGCGCGCCACAGTATCGGCAAACTGCGCCGTGGTATAGCGGCGCGCCATGCGGTGCAGCGTTTTGTCACACCCGCTTTGCAGCGAAAGATGAAATTGGCGGCAGAATTTTTCCTCCGCAGCGCAGGCGTCGATTAGGTCCTGCGAGATCTCGTCCGGGTCCAGCGAGCCAAGGCGGATGCGCTGCACATCCGTCTCGGCGGCAGCCTTGAGCGCGTCTGCCAGCGTCAGCCCGCGTTCGCGGCCATAGCTGGCCAGGCGGATGCCGGTGAGCACGATTTCAGCATGCCCGGCCTTGGCGGCGCTCTGCGTTTCCGCCCGCAGCGCCTCCAGGCTGCGGGAACGGATGGGGCCGCGCGCCGCGGGAATGATGCAATAGGTACAGTGTCGATCGCACCCATCCTGAATTTTCAAATACGCACGCGCCCGCTCGATGAGCGCGCCCTGCCCTTCCTCATAGGGGGCCAAGGCGCGGTATGGCTCCACAGCATCCAGCTTTTGCCCGTGCCGGGCGCTTTCCAACACCTCGACGATGCGCTGCCTATGCCCCGTGCCCAGCACCGCGTCCACATCGCCGCGCTGCAAGAGCGCAGGGCCTGCGTGCTGGGCATAGCAGCCCGCCACGCAGACAAGGGCGTCGGGGTTGTGCTTTTTGGCTTTGCCGATGGCCTGGCGCGTCTTGCGGTCCGATTCCGCCGTCACGGTGCAGGAATTGATGACATAAGCGTCGGCTGGGCCGTCAAACGGCACGATGGTATGCCCCGCCCTTTGCAAATAGCCTGCCATGGCCTGGCTATCGTATTGGTTGACCTTGCAGCCCAGGGTATAAAACGCAACCTTCATACTAATCCTCCCACTGTCCGTAATGATACAATACGGCGGCCAGCAGCGCCGGCGACGCCGTTTCGGTGCGCAAAATGCGGGGGCCCAGCGAAACGGGCACCACGCCGCGCTGGCACAGCGCCTCGATTTCATACGAGGCAAAGCCGCCCTCCGGCCCAATGAGGATCGCCAGGCTCTTGGGGGCATGGCAATAGGACAGCGCCCTTTTCAGCGAGGTCCGGGGCGTGGTTTCATAGGCGCACAGCGTAAGATCGTAGGCGGATAGGTCGCAATCCAGCAGGCGGCAGGCATCCCCTACCTGCGGCACAAAGCTGCGCCCGCACTGCTTGATGGCCTCGCGGGCGATCTTTTGCAGGCGGGGCTGGCGCTTTTGGTAGTCCTTGGCCGGGATCTCGCTGTGCTGGGTCTGCACCGGCACAATGGATACCGCGCCCAGCTCGCTGCACTTCTGCACGACGGATTCCATCTTTTGGTTTTTGCAGATGGCCTGGTACACCGTGATGCGTATGGCGGGCTCTGTGCCGGCCTCACGGCAAGACAGCACCTTCGCCTCTACCCGCTTGGGGGAAACAGCGGTCAGGCGACAGACAAGCATATGCCCCTGCCCGTCTACGGCGTCTATCTCGTCCCCCACGCTATGGCGCAGGGTGCGGGCGATATGCGGCGCGTCCTCCAAAAATACAGCGGCGCCGTCCTGGATGGTATCGGGCAAAAACGCAGGCATGGCTCAGCCCTCCAGCGCAAGGGCGACCCATTCGCCCTTGCTTTGCCGCTGCTTTACCGAAAGGCCCAGGGTTTTGGCGGCCTGTAATACGTCGTTTTCCCGGCCCAAAATAATGCCGGAGGCAATCAGCGTGCCCCCCGGCGCCAGCAGCCGCTTGGCATCCGGCAAAAGGGCGATGACGGCGTCCGCCACGATGTTGGCAAAGATCAAATCATACGGCCCTTCGGCCTGGTCCGCAAGGTTGCCGTGCACAGGGGCCACGCGGCCCTCGCAATGGTTGAGCGCCACGTTGTGGCGGCAGGCGGACACGGCCACTTCGTCCCGATCCACGGCCAGGCAGTCCTTGGCGCCGAGCAGCACGGCGGCAATGCCCAAAATGCCGGTGCCGCAGCCCACATCCAACACGCGCGCGCCGGGGCGGACATACCGCTGGCAAAGGTCTAGGCAGAGGTAGGTGGTCTCATGCTGGCCGGTGCCAAAGGCAGCCCCGGGTTCCAGGGTCAAAACACAGCGCCCGTCGTCCGCCGTATACGGCTCCCAATCCGGCGTAACGGCCAGCTTTTCTCCTACGGTAAAGGGCTTATAATACTGCTTCCAGTTTTCCGACCAATCTTCCTCTTGCAAGGATTGCGTTTCCACCGTGCCGGGGCCGGCGTCAAAGCCGGGGGTACTGGCCACGGCCGCGGCCTTTTGGCGCACGGCTTCCAGGATGGCAGGGGCGTGCGGCTCGTCCTGGATATAGGCCTTTACCCTGACATCGCCGCCGCGGTTTGCAAAGATGCTTTCGTCGATATAGTCCCAGTCGTTGCTTTCGCGCTGATAGAGGGCAATATCGGCGGCGTCCTCAATGGAAACGCCTGCAATGCCCAGCGAAAAGAACACGTCCGCCATGGCGTCCGCGCCGTTTGTATTGGTATGTATGGTAATTTCAATCCACTGCATAGCTGTTGCCTCCTAGGGAGTTGGTAGGGATAGTATAGCACAACCGAGCGCCTGGGGGAACGGACGTACGCAAAATGTGCGGTTTGTGCCGCCATATTCGGTCCTTCTCCATGATTTTGCCAAACTGCACTGCCCCGGGGCGCATCATGATACGGTATGGCCGCCGTATTGGGGGCAGCGGCCCAAGGCCATGTCCGGCCCATCGGCTGAGCTTTGCCGGGCCTTGCTGCCAAAAAACAAAGGCGCCGGGCATCATGATCCCGTCCTATTCTGCGCCGGCAGGATTTTGCGCACATAAAAAAGGCCCCTTGGGGCCTTTCTCATTTTTTCTTATGAAAGATCTTTCCAAAGCCGTTTTCCTTTGGCTCTCTGCCCTCCAGCGAATCCTCAAAATCCAGCAGCATCTGGCGCTGTTTTTCCGTAAGCTTTTTAGGCACCTCGATGTTGAGCGTCACGTACAGATCGCCCCGGCCGATGCCGCGCAGCCGCGGCATGCCCTGCCCTTTTAGGCGGAAAATAGCGCCGGGCTGGGTGCCCTCCGGCACATGGTATTTCACGGGTTGGTCGATGGTGGGCACGATAATATCGCCGCCCAAGGCCGCGCGGACAAAGGAAATATCCATCTTCATATACAGATCCGGGCCGTTGCGCTCAAAGATCTCGTGCGGGCGGACGGAGACCACGACGTTGATATCGCCGGGCGGGCCGCCCTGCGTGCCTGCCTCGCCCTCGCCGGACATGGTGATGATCTGCCCATCGTCGATGCCGGCGGGGATGTTTACCTTGATCTTGCGCTTTTTATACTGCACGCCCTTGCCGCCGCAGTCCGGGCAGGGGTCTTTGATGACCTTCCCCGTACCGCCGCAAACCGGGCAGGTCGTAACATTCATCATCTGGCCCAGCGGGGTGCGCTGTACGGTCTGCACCTGCCCTGTGCCGCCGCAATGGGTACAGGTTTCGGGGTGCGTGCCCTTTTTGGCGCCCGTGCCGCCGCAGGAGGCGCACGCTTCGTTGCGCCCGATGTTCACCTGCTTGGTGACCCCTTTATACGCCTGCTCCAGGTCGATGGCGATATCCACCCTCAGGCTGCGCCCGCGCCGGGGGCCGGAACGGCGGGCGGTCTGGCCGCCAAAGCCGCCAAAGATCGAGCCGAAGATATCGTCAAACCCGCCAAAGCCGCCGCCAAAACCGCCGAAGCCGCCAAAGCCGCCCGGGCCGGGGCCTGCGCCGCTGGCCGCCTGGGTGAAGGCATCGTGGCCCATAGAATCGTACTGGCGGCGCTTTTCCGCATCGCTCAATACGCTGTACGCTTCATTGACCTCTTTAAACTTTTCCTCCGCCTCGGCCGCCTTGTCTCCCTTGTTCATATCCGGGTGATATTTTTTTGCCAGCTGGCGATACGCTTTTTTAATGTCTGCTTCTGACGCGTTGCGCTGTACGCCCAGAACCTCATAATAATTGCGTGCCAAAGCCATTCCTCCCTACACCCAAACGCTGCCGCAATATGCGGCAGCGAGAGAGCGTTTGCTGTTTTGTTTATTTGTCGTCGTCCACGACCTCATAGTCCGCGTCGACCACATCATCCTGGCCGCCCTGTGCCTGGCCGCCTGCTGCCTGCTGGCCGCCCATATCCGGGCCGGCCTGGCCTGCGCCGGCGCCCGCGTTTGCATCCGGGCCCGCCTGCTGGTATACCTTGCTGAATACCTCGGAGGATTTGTTCTTCAGCGCTTCGGTCTCTTGCTTGAGCGCTGCGGTATCGCCGCTGCCCATCTTGGCCCGTACAGCGGAAACGGCTGCTTCCAATGCTTTTTTATCGTCATCGGAGATCTTATCTGCCAGATCCTTCATGGATTTTTCTACCTGGTAGCAGATGCTGTCCGCATCGTTTTGCGCGTCCACCTCTTCGCGGCGCTTTTTATCTTCCTCGGCATACTGGGCTGCCTCGTCCATCGCCTTTTTGATCTCGTCCTCGCTGAGCTTGGTGGAGGCGGTGATGGTGACCTTCTGCTCTTTGCCGGTGGCCAGATCCTTGGCGGATACGTTGACGATGCCGTTGGCGTCGATATCAAAGGTAACCTCGATCTGCGGCACGCCGCGCGGCGCCGGCGCAATGCCGGACAGCTGGAACCTTCCCAGCGTCTTGTTATACTGTGCCATTTCGCGCTCGCCCTGGAGGACGTGTACGTCTACCGCCGTCTGGTTATCCGCCGCGGTGGAGAAGATCTGGCTCTTTTTCGTGGGGATGGTGGTATTCTTTTCAATCAGCTTGGTGAATACGCCGCCCATGGTCTCAATGCCCAGGGACAGCGGGGTAACATCCAGCAGCAGCACGTCGGTGACAGAGCCGCTGAGTACGCCGCCCTGGATGGCCGCGCCGATGGCCACGCATTCGTCCGGGTTGATGCCCTTGAACGGGTCTTTGCCGGTGATGCGTTTGACGGCATCCTGCACAGCCGGGATACGGGTGGAGCCGCCGACGAGGATGACCTTGCCGATGTCATTGGTAGACAGGCCTGCGTCCTTGATGGCCTGCAGGGTGGGGCCTACGGTCTGCTCGACGAGGTCCGCCGTCAATTCGTTGAATTTGGCGCGGGTCAGCGTCATATCCATATGGCGCGGGCCGGAGGCGTCCGCCGTGATAAACGGCAGGTTGATGTTGGTTTCCGCCGTGGTGGACAATTCGATCTTTGCCTTTTCCGCCGCTTCCTTCAAGCGCTGCATGGCCATATTGTCCTTGGACAGGTCGATGCCGTCAGTGCGCTGGAACTCGGAGACCATGTAGTCCATAATGCGCTTATCAAAGTCGTCGCCGCCCAAGCGGTTGTTGCCGTTGGTGGCCAGTACTTCGAATACGCCGTCGCCAATTTCCATCAGCGAAACGTCGAACGTGCCGCCGCCCAGGTCATACACCAAAATTTTGCCGGTGCCCTCTTTATCCAGGCCATAGGCCAGCGCCGCTGCCGTCGGCTCGTTGATGATGCGCAGCACTTCCAGCCCGGCGATGGCGCCTGCGTCCTTGGTGGCCTGGCGCTGTGCGTCGGAGAAGTAGGCCGGCACGGTGATCACGGCCTGGGTTACGGTGCCGCCAAGGTACGCTTCGGCGTCCGCTTTCAATTTTTGCAGGATCATCGCGCTGATCTCCTGCGGGGTATAGCTCTTGCCGTCGATGGTTACCTTTCTGTCGGTGCCCATATCGCGCTTGATGGATGCGATGGTGCGGTCCGGGTTGGTGATGGCCTGGCGCTTTGCGATCTGGCCAACCAAGCGCTCCCCGGTTTTGGAGAAGGCCACAACGGACGGGGTGGTCCGGGCGCCTTCGGTGTTTGCGATAACGGTGGGTTCGCCGCCCTCCATGACAGCCACGCAGCTGTTGGTGGTGCCAAGGTCGATTCCGATGATTTTAGACATGATACATATACCTCCTAGCGAGAAAAGTTTTCATACTTGTTAGCTGTATACCTTTACGGTGGCGTAGCGAATGACCTTGCCCTTGTAAAGGTACCCATTTTGCAGGACCTGGGCGACGATATCCTTTTTCTCTTCGTCGTCCGTTTCCTCCTGCAGGATAGCGTGATGGAAGTTGGGGTCAAACACCTTGCCTTCCGCCTCGATCTTTTCCAGGCCCTTTTTGCCGAAGGTTTGGAAGAACTGATCCAAACACATCTGCACGCCCTTGACGATCGGGTCCTCTGCCGCGCCGCCCACGCTGGCAACGGCGCGCTCCAAATTATCGATGACAGGTAAGAGCGCCGTAAGCGTCAGGCTTTCGCCCTGCTCTACCGCCGCGTCTTTTTCTGCGGCGCTGCGTTTTCTAAAATTATCAAACTCCGCCTGCAGCCGCAATGCCTGGTCTTGCCATTGTTCAGCCTTTTGCTCTGCCTCCTTGGCGCTTTTCAGCGCTTCGTCCGCGGTTTTCAAGGCCTCCATCATCTGCTGGGCCGCGGCCTTGGCCGCCGCTTCCAGCGTTTCTTCCTTTGTCTGTGCGCCTTCCGCCTGTGTCGGCGTTTCCGGCTTCGCCTCTTCGCCGGCTTTTTCGGTCTGGTCTGCCGTTTCTTCCGTATTTACCTTCTTTTCTTCCGGCGCTTGCTTTTTCTCTTTTTTCATAATGGGAAATGCCCGCCTCCTTTTTTCCGCTTTCGCTATTCTCTATCTTTGGGATCGCCCAGCATTTGGTCCATGCACTGGGTCAGGTAATTCATGATGGCCAAGACGCGCGCGTAATTCATACGCGTCGGCCCGATGACGCCAAACGACCCGCACTGCTGCCCGCCGACGGAATAGGTGGCGGTTACGATGGAGGAATCCTTGAGCGATTCATCCTCGTTTTCGCTGCCGATGGAGATATGGATCTGCATCTGCTGGGCCTGGCTGAGCATATCGTAAAACAATTCGCGGGTATCCATGGCGGCCAAAAAATTCTGTGCGCGCTCCAGGTTGTTGTATTCCTGGTGCTTAAATAGGTTTTTCGTGCCGTCAAAGACGATGCTGCGCATCTTTTGCGATTGGTTTTGGTGGCGTACAGATTCGATGAGCGAGCGGAACACGCCTTCGCCGTTTTTTACCTGGCCGCGCAGCCGCTCTACCACCTGCGGCAGGTCTTGGATGGTCTTGCCGCGCATCTGCTCTGTCAACGCGTTGGAAACGGTTTCCAGGTATCTTTCGTCCATCTCCTCCGGGATGGGGATCAAAACATCCTTGACAAGGCCGCCATCCGTCACAAACACTGCCAGCGCGCGGCCCCGCGTCACGGGGATCAGGCGGATCTGCTGGTAGCGGATGTTCCGGGTCTGCGGCGGCAGCACCATCGCCACATAATCGGTGGTTTCGGAAAGCACGCGGGCGGTGGTGGTGATGACATCGTCCATATGCCCCAAAGAGGATTGCAGGTAGCCGCGGATCTTTTCCGCTTCCTCATGGCTTAGCTTTGGCACCTGCAAAAAGCGGTCGACATGCAGCCGATACGCCGCGTCGCTGGGCACCCGCCCGGCGGAGGTATGCGGCTGCTCCAAATAGCCCATTTCCTCCAAATCGCTCATTTCGTTGCGAATCGTAGCCGGCGAGTACCGGCCGCCCCACATGCGGGAAATCGTCCGCGAACCGATGGGCATGCCGGAAACGATGTAATCGTCAACAATGGCCTGCAAAATGCGCAGCTTGCGTTCTGATAAATCCATGGCATACTCCCTTCCGGCCGTTTACGCGGTCTTTTTTGTTTGCCCCTGCGGGCGTTGTTAGCACTCTTTGTTGTCGAGTGCTAATCCATGGTTTGAGAATAGCACGTTCTCCCCCATTTGTCAACGGGAGACTGTGGCATTTTTGTGAAAAATCCAGCGGCAAGCTGCCGCAGTCTATTCCGGCCCGTCTTTGGCGGATTGCGCTCTGCCTGCCACGGGGCCGCTTTGCCAGTTTGGCCTAATTTACCGGGCGGCTGTGGCGATGCCGGCCCATCCTTGGCGCACCGCTTTTCCATCCGCCGAATGCCTTTATCCAGGCCGTGGCTTGGGGGATTTTTCCAGGCTTCGTTATACAGTATTTACGCCGGAGTGGGAAATATACAAGGAGAATAAGAAAAAAACACCCGGCAAACGGATGTTTTTCATGCTTTGCGCCATCGGCGTATCAGCGGGCCCTGTCCTCGCCGTCCGGCACGATCTTTTGGCAGCGCGCCATGTGCTGAATGGCGGTTAGGTAGCCCTGGATAAACGCCTGCTCCCTGGCGTCGTTCAAATAGTCTTCCTCTATCTCGCAATATTTCAAAAACAGCCGTCTTTCTGCTTCTGAGAGCGTAGAGATCAGCCATTCCCCATATTTACACATACGGTCTATGCTCATCTGCGCTTCGCTCTGCGGGCTCACGGTGGGCTGGGCCGGGTCGATGGTATGCCAAAACATGCGTTTCAAGGTTTTTTCCAGCGGCTCTGCGCCAACGCGCGGCTGCGGCTCTGTGAGCCGTTCACCCTGGAAATCCGTCGTAGACGGCGCCATCGTTTCTCCCGGTTCGTTGGGGACTATTTTCAGCATTTGATCATCTCCCTTTTGGAACGCCACGGATAGGTGGCCTTATAAAGTTTGCCCTGTGTTTGTAACGTAAACTGGCTTTTATAGGAGGTGTATCCGGGTGGTAAAAAGCCTTTGCGACCGCATTAAAGAGCTGCGCGAAGACCATGACCTGACTCAATTTCAGGTCGCCGAAATACTGGGCTGTGCCAAATATACCTATCAGCGTTATGAATACGGCGAATTGCTGCTGCCAACGGATAAGCTGGAGATTTTAGCGGATTATTATCAAACCTCCACCGACTATATCCTAGGACGCACCAACGTGGCGCATCCCTATCCCCCGGCCCGGTAAACGCCTGTTTTCTGTTTACTGTATGCGCCGGGCCGCTTGTCCTATGCCAGAAAAGCGGCAGCGTACCGCTTTCACAGGGTCTTGCCCATACATAGTAGCATTATTTTGCCAAATGTCATCATTTTCGACAAAAAAACAAAAATATCGCAATATATTTTGTGTTTTCCCCCGGTTTTTGTCTCAAAATGCGTGTGGGCTGCTGTGGCGGCCCTGCAAAATCCACCTGTGTGTTTTATCTCTATGTACGGCTGCGGCCAAATCAAAAAACCGGCCCCTTGCTTTGGGGCCGGTTTTGTATTGAGGCTATGCCTTATGCATGGTTCTTTTTACGGTACAGCACCGTGCCGCCCACGCCGGCTGCTGCCAAAACCAGCAGCGCGGTCCACAGCACAGGCTGGCTCAAATCCCCAGTCTTTACGCCGTTGGCGCCGTTGGGGCTGGCCAATACCGGGATCGCCTCGGTCTTGAGCACCTTGCCGCATACCGTGCAGGCATAGGTCTTTACGCCCTCCGTGGTTTCGGTGGCTTCGGTAGTCACCTTACCGCCATCGCTGATATGCGCGCCCAAATTCAGCTTTTCGCCGCATTCCGTGCATGCCTGCCAATGGTTGTGATCGTCGCTCTGCCATACATCGTCGATGAAATGGCCAAACGCAACTTCCACCGGTGCGCTTTCCGCCTCGGCAGAGGTGGTCTTGCCGTTGGATGCGCTAACCTTTACGGTGTAGCTGCCCGGCTCTGTGACGGCCAAGGTAGCCCCGTTTTGCCCATCGAGGAGCACGCCGTCCTTATACCAAGCATAGTTGTACACCATGCCTTCCAGCTCATGCGCGGCGCCGGCCTTTAGCGTGATGGTCTGCCCGGGATGCGCTTTGGTGGTATCCGCCGTGATCTCTACATCCGTAGGGGCGTTTAGGGCCCAGACTTCGTAAAGCCTCATTTTATCGTCGTCCATGGTCAGGACGCGTTCCATGTCAAACAATACCCACTTGCCGTTTTCATTGATCTGCCAGCCAATGCGTTCGTAGCCGGGATAGTCGGCCGCCTGCGGCAGGAGGGACTGATCCAACGGCAGGCCCGGCATCATATACAGGCCGCTGTGCGATACCCATTTGCCCGTTGCCCAGTCCATAGTATAGGCGGTTACATTGATCTTTTTCACCCAAACCAGGTTCTGCCCATCGATAGCAATCCCTTGCGACGCTGCAGCAGGCACAAAATCGTTAAGGTCCGGCGTGACGCCCTCTGCGTAGCGGATCACAGAAAGGTCCGGGTTGTAGTAAACGGTGCGAACCGGGATGGGCGCTTTTACCTGCAAATCGCTGGTAACCAGGATATACGGGCCGACGTCATAATTGTCCATAATCAGGATCTCGCCGGTGATATTCGCTGTGCCGCCAAGCTCCAACACGATGTATTTTTCGTTCATATCGGTAAGCTGAATCGCTGTATCTTGGCCGTCTTGGTTGGTGTTGCCGGCAATCGTGCCGCCCGTAATGCTTGCCTTGATGTCGCTGCCATACGAGCTCAGGTAGATGCCCGCATAGCCGTCCGGCGTTTTGTTGCCGCTAACGGCGCCGCCCGTCATGCTAAACGAAGCGTCCTGCCCGGAGGCGTCGCTGGTCCACATATATACGCCGCCGCCATCTCTAGCTCCGGTATTGTTGCGGATGTTCGTACCGGAAATGGTCAGCTTCGTGCTGCCATATCCCAGCACGCCGGCCCCGCTGCCGCCCCGGTCTTGCTGGTTGATAACTGCTTGGTTGCCTTCGATGACGCCGCCGGAAAGCACTGCCGTGCTGTTGAACAGATACATGCCGCCGCCATCGCCTTCAACCTTGTTGTTGCGGATGGTACCATCCGTCATGTTGACCGTAGCGCCGTATGCATACACTGCAGAGCTCTGGTTGTTTTCCAGCACAGCGTTTGCGCCGATGTTCAGCGTCGTGCCCCTGCTGGCCTGTACCAGATAGCTGCTTTTTGCCACGTTCGCGCCATCCAGCGTAACATTTTGCAACGTCAGCTTGGCATTGCCCGTTACCAAAAACATGGTGGAGGTAAAGCCCTCCGCCCGACGGAACGTTGCGTTTTCCAGCGTCTTATCCGCATTGATGGTCTGCTGGCTGCCCACGATGATGGTGCCGCCATCCGCCAAAGCCAAGGCCCTGTCCAGCGTTTTTACCGCCAGCGCCTGGGTGGAGCCATCGTTGGCGTCGTCGCCGCTGTTGGAAAGGTAAACCACCGTATCCGATGCGGCATAGCCAACCGTCGGCAGCGCCGGCAGCATCAGAGCCACCAGCAGAGCACACAGCAGCGCCGCGAGTAGGCGCGTCCTCTTTGTCCTCGTTGCCATACAAAAACCTCCCTTTTACATTTGCCCAAGGAAGCAGCCTGCATAAAGTATACATTTTCGTTTTTTAGAAAAATCTGCCATAAACCGCTCTTTGGGGCGGTTTTTTCTTATGCTTCCCTACAAAATCCCTGCCACAAAAACGTATAAAATATGGAATTCAAACTGCCGCTTAGGCGTTGGTAGACATGGTTTATTAAAATTATCGCATTCTGATGAGGGATTGTCAATTTTTTTGCATGGTTTTTTCCGTGTTTTTTCATTGCATTTTTTCATGCCCTTTTAGGGTCTTCCCTTCCTTTTTGCGCTGCTTTAGCTGGCGAATACCGTCGCGCAGGTAAAAGAAGAATGAATACACCATCAATGCCAGCGCCGCATACAACACATAGGTGTTCCACGGCCAAACCTGCGGGAAAAACGTCATCACGATGGCCAGGTAAAACAGGCATGCCGCCACCTTGCCGCACATCTTGCTGTATACCACGATGCGGTAGGTCAACAGCACATAGCCACCCACCACCATCGCCAGCTCTTTGAGGATGACGATGGCCAGAAACAGCCAGTCCACCAAACCGCTGACATAAAAGCAGAACAGCGCCATGATGGTCATGAGCTTGTCCGCCAAAGGATCCATGAGCTTGCCGAAATTGCTGGACGCGTTGTATTTTCTGGCGATCACGCCATCCAGCCAGTCGGTAAACACGGCCGTCACAAACACCAGGCACGCCAAAAAGCGGTCCGGCAAAAGAAAACCCGGCCGCCAAAACACAACATAAAACACCGGCACCAGCAGCAAGCGAAACACCGTCAGCAGGTTGGGCACATATTTGATAAAAGGTTTCTGTTGTTCCATCCTTAACTCCTTCCGCCCTATTGTACGCAAGTTTGGGCGGTTTTGCAACGCCCCGGCGCAATTATGACAAACGTGTCATATTTTGCAAAATCCGCCTGTTTTGGGTACAATACCCTGTAACTATCATACCCAAAGGAGGGCTGCCCATGCCGGATTGGCTGCTGTATTATGCCGTTGCTATCAATCTATACGGATTTTTGCTGTGCGGTGTGGACAAGGCCCGGGCCGTAAAGCATAAAAAGCGCGGCGTGCGGCGCATACCGGAGCGCGATTTGTGGCTGATCTGTTTGATAGGCGGCTGTTTTGGGATGTATCTTGGCATGATCGTATTTTGCCATAAGGTGGCAAAGCGGCGCTTTGTCTGGGGCGTCAGCTTTTTATGCGCCGCCTATTTCGGCCTATGGCTGTATTTTTTCAGCGCATTTTGGCGCTGAGGGAAAAAGGAGGCGGCCATGCACCTATCTCGAAGGGAAAAAGGCGCGCTGGCTTTCGGCGTGTTGGGCGGCTTGCTTTGGGGCGCGGTAGCGGCGCTGCGCACTAGGCCCCTGCCGGCGGCGCTGCGCGTTTTCACCAACGCCGGGCCCAACATCGCCTGCGCGTTTCTGGCGGCCTGCCTGCTGATGCTGGGCCATCGCTTGCTCTGCCGCCGTTCCCCTTCTTCCGCCGTCCTTTGCGCCGTGCTGGGCGGGGTGTTTGTCTTGGGCGTTTTGAGCGAGCTGTTCTATTGGCTGGTGCTGGGCCATGGCTTTGATGCTGCCGACCTGTTTGCCACGCTCTGCGCGCTGGCGCTGGAGTGGCTGGTGCTGCGCCGTTTGGGGTAGGAAACCGCGTAACAAAAAAGCCGCATTGGCGGCTTACTTGTTTTCTATATCAATCATGCCAAATTTCTCTTCATGATTTTGAATATCCTTTTTAATCAATTCTAACACTTCTTTGTTAGCACTCCTCCCATGAAAATCGGCTACGTAACGAAATTTTTTCAACAATTCGGGATCAATTCTAACAGTTAGGTGTTTTAATTCTTTCTTTTCCATCAAACGACTCCAATATGCGTTTATTTTGGCTTTATTTTATGCTTTCATTTTGATAATATGTAGAAAATGAAGTCGTAATGAGTTAATTATGAACTCAAAAAAAGAAAGGAAGCATATTATGATACAACAACCAGCCAAAATCTCTGAAAAAGAAGAGGAGAAAATACAACAATTATTTTTTGATGCTTTTCTCGAAGATGTGCAATTTGATCAAACACAAAACGCAATTTTCATTTTAGCGCAAAAGGCTTTTCTTGCAGGCTATCAAGCCGCAAAAGACGCCTATTTTTGTTATAAGGGCGGGCAGGCCTAGAGTGATTCCATTGTCCGTTCCTTTTCAGGGCATATCGCCTACGCACCTACAGCAAAAAGCCCGGCGCGGTATAGTGCCGGGCGGGCCAAGCAGCATAATCACGCTAGAAACGTAAAACCCTTCCCCCCACGGGGGAGTCCGAGGGGGACACCCCGCGGGCAGGAGGGGGGCGGGCAGTGCCCGCTGCCTTGTCCGGCCCGGGAGGTCTGCATTGCCGGAGACAGTGCCCCGGGGAGAGGCCATACACATCAGCGCCCCTTTGTCATTAGGCAGTGCCCGCTGCCTCTTCCGGCCAATCTTTCTGTGCTGCTCACTCTACCATGCCCCGGGGCTCTTTCCCTGTCTTTTCATCTTCTCCCTGGCCGGACCTGCCCGCAGGCGCTCGCCTGCTCGCTTCCTTTTGGCAAAAAAAGGAAGAATCCCCGTCCCTCTATGCGCTGTAGCTTGAATAAGCACCGTACCCTGCATCTGCTCTCGCCCTGTCTTAGTTTCCTACTCTCGCCCTGTCTTAGTTTCCTACTCTCGCCCTGTCTTAGTTTCCTGCCCTCGCCCTGTCTTAGTTTCCTGCCCTCGCTCTGTCTTAGTTTCCTGCCCTCGGCCTGTTTTAGCTTCCTGCTCTCGCCCTCTCCCCATACCCCTCCCCGCCAAGCAAAAAAGAGCCCGTAGGCCCTTTTTTCTTGTTGCCTGCCCCCTGATGGCTTCGGCTTAAAACACCTCCTGCCGCTGCAAAAGCCCCAGTGCGCTCTCCGGCTCCTTCGGCCTTAGGCTGTCAAATTCAAACCTCGGCCGCCTGTCCGGCCGCGCCGTTTCCTGCGGCCTTCCGGATACAAAATACCGCAGCGCATCCGGCGCATGCGTCAGCTCATGCGGGCTCTGTGCCGTGTCGTTGGGGTTTTTCTCGTCATGGCATAGCTGCGGCAGCGTGCGGATCAGGTTCTTGCAGTTCGGGAAAATGCGCAGCCTGGCCGCCGGCCGGCCCCATTCGTCGCGGCAAGGCCTTAGCCACTCCTTGAGCGCATACCACCCCTGCACCCGGTCGTTGCTCGCCCGTGTCAGCCGCAGCCCGTGCTCGTAAAACAGCGCCGCCGCGCTCTTGCCGCTGTCCTGCCGCCGGTTCCAAAGATCGGGCGGCGCCAAAATCCGGCAAAGTTCTTCCTCCCCCGTCATCGCCAACAGTCTCTCCGCTGCCTCGGAAATAATCAAATCCTTTTCATACAATTCCCGGTATACATACGCAAACCCCTGCAAATCCACCGCAATCCAGTACGCTGCCAGCATATCCAGCCCATAATCCAGCGTTACATACCGCCGCCACGCTTTGGGAACCACAAACGGCTCCGTCACATGCAGCCGCCTGTCGAATTCCGGAAAATATTGCCCGGCAAATACGTCCCAGTCGCCGTATAAATACGCCCGCCGCCTGTCCTCCGGCAGCGCCTCTAAGGTCTTTACATACCCCGGATCCTTCTGCATCAGCACCTCGTTGTCGTATACGTTGGCAGGGATAAAGGCATAGTCCTCCGCCCGTTCTCCCTCGCGGTACATCCCGTCCACAAACAGCCGCTTGAACCACCCGTGCCCCACGCCGCCCGGGTTGGCCGTATAATACATCCGCGGCGTAAAATCCGCCCGTGTGCTGCGGTTGGCCGTCGTCAGAAACATCCGCTGCCGCTCGGTAAAATGCGTGGCCTCCTCCATCGCGATCACGTCGTATTCCTGCCCCTGGTATTGGTATACATCGCTCTCCGCATCGCAGTAGCCCATCTTGATGCGGCTGCCGTTGGGAAACAAAAACGCCCGCTGCGTCTCGTGGTAGTCCGCATAGCCGTATAGCTCCTCCATCATCGGCAAAATGTGGTTTTCCCGCAGCTCCGGCAGCGTGCGCCGCAGCAACAGGATCTTCAGCCCGTCATACCGCATGCCCAGCATGATACACTTGCGGCGCACCGCCCAGCTCTTGCCGCCGCCCCGGGCCCCGCCGTAGGCGGTGTGCTTGGCCGTGGAAAGGAAAAAGGCCTGCTGCTTTGCGCTGGGCCGTTCGCGTTTCAGCTTTTGAAAGATCAGCGGCTCCATTGCTCCAGCGCCCCCTCAAACCTTACCGTCTTTACGCGCTCTTCCCCGGCCTGCCCCCGCTGCTTTTCCAGCTTATACAGCATCTCCATCGCGCGAAACTGCTCGCCCGCCTTCAATTCTCCGCCGCGCATCATCGCCGCAATGCGCCTTTGCAGCGTTTCCTCCGCCGTCTCGTCCGGCACGGGCGCGCCGTGCCAAAGGGCCTGGGTGCGCACCTCCGGGTTTTTCAGCGCCCGCTGCCCCATCCGAAACGCGCTCTGTGCCGTATACCCCGCACACAGCGCCGCCTGCCTGATATCCTCCGTCTCTATATATGCCTCTAAAAAGGCCCGCTGCTTATCCGTCAATGCTTTTCCTCCCTGCTCAATGCCGCCATCGCCGCGCGCCGCAGCTTGAATAGATGCTTTTCGCTGTATCCCGTCCGCTCTGCAATCTTTCGCCACGGCAGCCCTTCGCCGTACCGCATCGTCAAAATGCTCGCTTGCAGCGGCGGCAGCGCCTGCACCCTTTGCGCCCATTGCCGCTGCTGCGCCATCAGCGCATACAATGCGCTTTCCAGCCGCTGCGCCTGCCGCTGTGCCTGCCTTTGCAGCCCTCTTCGCTGCGCATTGCTCAGCCCCGGTGTCTCCTTTTCATCCATCAGCCGTTCCAATCGTCTCAAATCCCCTTTCAGCCGCTCTGCCTCCAGCCTGGTTCCGTTCCAATGCTCCAATGCTGCCTGTGCCTGTTTTTCCGTCATCTGCCGCTTTGCCGCCGCTCCCTTCTGTCCCGTTCAAATTTCGGGCATGCCGCCACCCGTATGCCCGGCGCCAGCTGCACCGCGCCGCCCCGCCTTACCCGGCGAAATGTGCGCTCCGCCTGCCAGCCAGGCACCGGCTGTAAAAAGGCCGACCATTCGCATCCGCCCGTCGCCCGCCTGCACTGCCAGCACAGCGCCTCCTTGCTTGCCTGCGCCATCCTTCATACGCCTCCCTTCCGGCGTGCCCCCTTCCCCCAAAGGGGCACGCCATTTTTTTCATTAAAAATTTCCATTATTTGCTCAACATCTCTTGACCTTTCGGAAAAAATAACGTACACTGTTTATGGAACATAAATGTTCCTTAGATTCACCGGAGAATCTAAGTTCCGTTTTCCCGAATCTTGTAAATATACGAACGTTTGTTCCCTTTTTACAACAGTATACGCACAGAACGCAGATTCGTCAACCCATTTGATAAATTTTTGCTACGATGAAGGAGGCGCACCTTTTATGTCGGATACGGTGCAACGCATTTTCCAACTCATGGAGCAGCGCCATGTAAGCGCTTACCGCGTATCGCAGGAAACAGGCATCAGCCAGGCCCGCATTTCCGGATGGAAAACCGGCAAAAGCAACCCAAAGCAAGACGCTTTAGAGCAGCTGGCCGATTATTTCGGCGTATCGGTGGATTATCTGCTCGGCCGCTCTTCCGAGGCGGGCTCCTCCCGTGCCGGCCGGCACGGCAATTCGCTGGGGCCGCTTACCGTAGAGGAAGACAAGGCCCTGGGTCAGTATCTTGCGTTTCTCCGTTCGCGTTATGGCAGCGAAAAGGCCCGGGCCAAATCATGATCCAATCTGTCCTTACCCCCTAAGATAAGGATGTGTGCAAAAGGGAAAGGCGCTTCCGCATGGAAACGCCTTTTCTCTTTGTGGAAATCCTTCCCTACGGCCGGGCCGTTTCGGCCTTTTCTTTTTTGTACCGACGCCGCACCGCCATTTCACCGAAATTGACCTCTGGCGGATGTCTTTTGCACCGCCGCGCTATGGTATACTCACTTTGCCGGGGAAGAAAAAACCGAGCCGGAGCATAGCCATCCCCTCCTTGTTTTCATAAAATGGAATTATCAGGAGGCCAGCGGTATGTCGCAGAAACTCACCATCAAACCCAAACCACTGCGTGGCTGGGCGGTACCCTTGTGTTTTCCGTCCGCATCCGTGAGGATCTGGTGGAAGAGCTGGGTGCACTCTCCAGCCGCACAGGCTGCTCCCGCAACGAATTGATCCATCTTTTCCTGCAATATGCCTTACAAAACTATATCATCGAATGGTGCCCCGCCGGCAACCATCCATGCCAGCCGGGGTTGTGTTCGTTTACATTCCATTTTTGGCGTAGCTGTCCCTTGTTTCATATCCGATTTTGTTTTTACAGTTCATTCTCCCGGATATCACGCTTACGCCAAAACAAAAAGCCCGCCCAGCGGGCTTTTTTGCTGCTTTGCCGCCTGCATTCTGTCTGCGCGCACAAAAAAAGAGCCGGTTCCGGCTCTTTTTTCAGACATAACAGCACGCCTTGGAAGGCTGAGGAACGCCTTTGATTGTATTGTAAGGGGTACAAACTTGTGGCCAAGGCGTGTATTTGTATGTGCTTACAGCATACTATCTTCCTGTCCGCTTGTCAAGCTCCGCCCGCTCTTTTTCTGTCAGCGGCATCAAACCCCCCAGCGCCTCCGCCTGCAAGAGGGTCTGCGCGGTAAATTCGCATACCTCCAAGCAGTCAAACGTATTGAAAACCGAGGTACCCGTAACCAACAAGCAGTCGTTTTTTACCAGCACGGCGGGCCGCCGCGGCGTCAGGCGCCCGGCCGTGTCGGCGGGGTCGTTCTGCCAAGCGCCATAGGGCAGGGCCTGCAGGTCTTCCAGTATGCCGTAGCTTTCCGGGCTCGCCGCCGCCTGGTACGCCATATCCGTCACGGCAAACGCCATGGTGCCGCATGGGTCCGCTGCAATAAAGCCGATGGTTTCGGGCTGCTGGGAAAACACCTGCTCTGCCAAAAGCACATGCCGGTCCGGCGTTTTGCCCGCTTCGATTTTGCCGCAGGATATCAGCACCGTATCCTCCGGCAAAAGGGCCTGCCTGTCGTGGCGCTGTGGGTTGATGATAAAGCTGTGGCCCGAAACGCGCACGGCAAAGCACCGCTAAACGCCGTACAATGCCCCATTTCATACGCGCGGTTGGCCCAGGCCGCCACCTGCGCCCGCGCATCGCATTCCCTGGCGTCCGGCTCCTCCGGGGCAAAGCGGGGGCGCGCCTCTATCTCTGCCTGTACATCGTGCACCGCGGCACACGCCGGCAGCGTAAGCGCCGCCCCTGCCTGGGCAGCCGTGGTGCAGATGCGCGCCAAGCGCTCCAGCTTTTCAAGCTTATCCAGCGCATCCTTTAGGCTTTGCCCGCCCACCATCACGCCGTGGTTTTGCAAAATCACCACATTGCAGCCTTTCTTAAAAGCCTGTTCTATGCTTTGGCCCAGCGCCTTGGAGCCGGGGCGCCGGTACGGGGCCGTGCCGATCCTGCCGATCTCCGCCTCGATGCGGGGCAGCACGCCCAGCGGCAGGGCCTTTCTTGCGGCGCTATACGCCGCCAGCGCCTTGGAATGGGCATGCAGCACGCAGTTTAGGTCGGGGCGCGCTTTCAGCACCGCCGCATGGAACGGTATATCGCAGGATACCTTTTGCTTGCCAACCACCGTGCCGTCGCACAGCACATGCAAAATATCCGCCCTGGAAAGCGTGCCCTTGTCGACGGCCGTCGGGGTTATCCATAGGCTGCCGTCTTTGTCCCTAAGCGACAGGTTCCCGCCGCTTGTCGTCGTGTAGCCCTTGGCATAGATGCGGCGCATGGCCTGCGCCAGCTGCTCGGCCGGGTGTACGTTGCGGTTGTGTTGCATTGTCCTCTGCCTCCTATTCGGTAAACGCTTTATGTGCGTAGTCTACGCCCTTAAAAGGTTGCCAAAGCCGCGTCCCACGTTGCCGTGTTTTTCAGCACGATGCGCTGCATAGGGCGCCCGCGCACGGCACCCCCTCCGGCCTGCGCCTTGTCCACCGAAAGGGCCATGTGCCGCGGGCATTCCCCATTGCCTCGGCGTTGCTCATGGCTTGGCCGTAATCAAACGAACCCCTTCCATTGCCCCGGCCCACTCCCTTGGCAGCGGCGTATCGGTAATCATGGTTTTGATCTCCGGCAGCGCCGCCAGCGTAAGGTGCCCCAGCCGCGTAAACTTGGTATGGTCGCAGAGCAAAATCATCTGCTCCGCCCGCTCTATCATGCATCGCTGCATCGCCGTTTCCTGCTCGTTGCCGTTTACAGCCCCCGCCTCCGGCCGAAATCCCTTGGGCGAAATAAACGCTTTGTTCGCCCGGTACGCCAGGCAGCTTTGCTGCGCCAGGCTCCCTACCAGCGTCAGGCTTTCCCTTCGCACCTGCCCGCCGGTGGAGATCACCGTTAGGCCTTCCTCCTCGCCCAGCTGGCTTACCAGGTACGCCGAGTTTGTGATGATCGTCACGCCCGTTTTGCCGCAAAGCGCCTCCCCCATATACATGCACGTGCTGGAGGCATCCAAAAAAATCGTATCGCCCGGATGCACCAGCTCGGCCGCCGCCCGCCCAATGGCCTTTTTGCCCGGCACGTTAAACCGCTGGCGCAGGCCGTAGCGAAGATCTCCAAACGAATCCTCATGCCCCTTGGCCAGCACTGCGCCGCCATGGGTGCGCTGGGCCACGCCCTCTTTTTCCAGCTCGTTCAAATCACGGCGGATGGTTTCCTTGGTCACTTCCAGCGCCTCTGCCAGCGCCGCCACATTCACCCGCCCGCGCTCCAAAAGCCAGGTGGCAATGGTATTTTTTCTTTCTACGTTAAACATGTATACACTTTCTCCCCTTAAACACATTGAGTATACCATAAATTTTTTGTTTATGATACTCTATTTTTGTTTATGCCCGTTTTTCTTTGCTTCTATGCCCGATTGATATTCCTGCCTCCCTTCCGCGCGCAGAAAGAAACAGAATTCTTTCGAAAGCAAGTGATGCTCCATGGCCTTCTGTGCCTTTTGCGGCCAATCCCCCGGCCCGTAGCATGGTCCTTTTGCCCGGGGCGCCGTTGCATCTTTCCCCTCTATCCTTCGGCCAAGCTTGGCTCGCCCACTGGGCACATACCACCCCACGCTTTCCAGCCTATCCCCGCCCCGGGGCGCCGTTGCATCTTTTCCCTCTATCCTCCGGCCGGGCTTGGCTCGCCCACTGGGCGCAAAACAAAAAAGACAGATCTGCTGCAATCTGTCTTTTTTGTCTCATGGTATATGTAAAACGGCTTGCGCCGCAGTCAGGGGGGCTTTCTCTCTATGGCTGTATCATACCGCGCCTTTGTGGCATGGGTTTGTCTTGCCTATGAACCTTCGTTACGGCGTTTTGGCGTTTGCCTCCGTCTCCGCCGCCGTCACGGTTTCCACGCTGCTCAGGCTGTCGTACTCGATGGCGCCTTCCATGGCCCCATCGCTGCGCAAAACCAGCCGCCCGCCGTTGTTGCCGCTGCTGCCCCATTGGCCAGCCGCCGCCTTTACCGCCACGCCAGAGCCGCCCTGCACCTGCGCGCTGTCCGTAATGCAGATGTACGCCTCCGTGTTGGTAACATACAGCGCCGCGCCCTGGGCCGCCGTCACCCGGCCGCCGGATACCCACAGCTCTGCCATGCCGCTGTCCGCCTGCGCCTGCTCTGCCTGCCCGGCGTCCGGCTGAAATACCAGCACGCCCATTTCACTGCCCTGGCTTTCCAGCGCCGTCTGCGTTAGGGAAAGGCTGTTTGCCCCCTCCAGCACTGCGCACGCCGAGGCATAGGCCCTCATCTCGCTGTCCTCCAGCGTCAGCGTGCCCCTGGAATACACGCAGGGCGCATACGCACCGCTGCTGCGCCCTTCTACGCCGCTGGCCTGGATGGTGCCGCTGCCCGTGCCCGCATACAGCATCGGGCTGTACGCCCCCTGGGTCTCAATCGCCAGGTTTTGCGCCAATATGCAGCCGTTTGCCGCGGCCATCACCCCGGCGGATGCTTCCTGCCGCGTGGTAATCGTGGTATCGGATACCACCACGCAGGCATTGTCTCCCACCGCGGCCAGTGCGGAAGCGCCCTTGCCATCCGTCTCGATGGTGCAGTTTTCCAGTACCAGGTTGCCGCCGCTCTGCGCCACCAGCGCCGCATTGACCCCCTCTATCGCGGATGCGCTGTCCGCCGTGCCGCCCGTTTTGGTGATGGTGCAGTTTCTCAGCACCACGCTGCCGCCATTTTTCACGACGAGCACGCTTTGGTCCGCTTCATCGGCGCACAGCGTCTGCCCCTCCAGCGTCAGGCTATCGCCATCTACCACCGTAACAGCGCGCAGCACAGCGCTGTTCTCCGCCGTCGCTGCGGCCTGGGCCTGCGGCTCTTTCTTTGCCACCGCCCCACAGGAGGAAAGGGCGGCCGCCGCCACCGTACAAGCGCACAGCGCCGCCAGCTTGCTCCAAGCGCCTTTCGCCATCATGCCCTCTCCTCCTTTCCGTTTTGTATCATAGTTGTATCATACCGCTACATTGTGGCGAAAGATGGGCTTTTCTATGTGCTTGTTTTCCACTTTTTCGGCATTTCCCTGTGCATAGCGGGCTCTGTGTTCCACCTTCCAAATAATTTCGGAAATCTGCCCGGCCAAAGCCGTGCCGCCCTACAAAAAAGCCGGCGTTTTCATCCGGCTTTGCCCAGCCTTACCATACCCCTGTTAAATCAAATGCCGGGGTATAGCGGCTGTCCGCGGCGCTGCGCGCCTGCCCGTAGCCCTCGAACCCCAGCCGAACCGCATAATCGCGCACGCTGTCTATTTCAAAATCCGTCACCCGGCGGTCGATCTCCTTGTAGGCCGCCGCGCGGTAGCAAGGCGTGTATTGGCTCATCAGGCTCAAAAGGATGTGCCTGGGCGGCGCCAGGCGGCTCAGCGCTTCCAGCACCGCCATCGAATCCTTGCGGCAGCCGGGCAGCAGCAGATGGCGCACCATCAGCCCCCTTTGCAAAACGCCGTTTGCCCCCCATTGCAAAGGCCCCGTCTGCCGGTACATCTCCTGGATGGCGGCCTGCGCCACGTCAAAATAATCCGCCGCCCCGCTGTATGCTTTGGAAAGCGCCGCGTCCTTGTATTTGAGATCCGGCAGATAAATTTCCACCAGCCCGTCCATCATCCCCAGCGCCTCCGGGCTGTCATAGCCGTTGGAATTGTACACCACCGGGATGCGCAGCCGGGGCTTGGCCCGCTCCAGCGCCCTGGCAATCTGCGGGGCAAAATGCGTCGGGCTTACTAGGTCCAGCGTTTGGGCGCCCTCATCCTGCAGGCGCAAAAAGATCTCTGCCAGCTGCGCCGTGCCGATCTCCTTGCCAAAGCCGCGCTGGCTGATCTCCGCATTCTGGCAAAACACGCAGTGCAGCGCGCAGCCGGAAAAAAACACCGCGCCTGCCCCGCGCTCTCCGCAAAGGCAGGGTTCCTCCCCGGTATGCAGCGCCGCCCGCGCCACACGAAGGCGCGCGCCCATGCCGCATTGGCCTCTGCCCGTTGTCCTGTTTGCCCCGCAGCGCCGGGGGCACAGCGTGCAGCCCGTTTTTTCCATGCCCATCCCTCCTGTTTTCTGCGCTCTATCATAGCACATTTGCGCGCAGTGCCGCCATACGGTATACTAAACACACGCAAAGGGGGCGTTTTTTTGTCCATTGACATTGAAAAACTCGTACACAGCCAACAGCGCTATTTTGCATCCGGCCGCACGCGGGACATTGCCTTTCGCAAGCAGGCGCTCTCTCGCCTGGAAAGCGCCGTTGTGCAGTATGAAGAGCGCATTCTCTCCGCGTTGAACGAAGACCTGCAAAAATCGCATTTTGAAGGATATATGACGGAAATCGGCATGGTCAAGGCCGAGCTTTCCTATGTCCAAAAGCGCTTGGTGCGGTGGAATAGGCCGCAGCGCGTAAAAACGCCGCTGGCCCAGTTTCCCGCCAAAAGCGTCATCCTGCGCGAACCCTACGGCTCCGTACTCATCATGGCCCCGTGGAACTATCCGTTCCAGCTTTGCTTAGAGCCGCTCATCGGCGCGCTGGCCGCGGGCAACTGCGCCGTCATCAAGCCCAGCGCCTATGCCCCGCATACCGCCCAGGTGCTCAAAAGCATGATAGAGGCCTGCTTCCCGCCGGAGTATGTGGCCGTCGTGCCGGGCGGCCGGTCGGAAAACCTGGCGCTTTTGGATCAGCCGTTTCAGTTTATCTTCTTTACCGGCGGCGCCACGGTGGGCCGGTTTGTCATGGAAAAGGCCGCGCAGCACTTAACCCCCGTCTGCCTGGAATTGGGCGGCAAAAGCCCCTGCATTGTGGACAGCACCGCCAATGTGCGCCTGGCCGCCAAGCGCATCGTTTTCGGCAAATGCCTAAACGCCGGGCAAACCTGCGTGGCGCCGGATTACGTGCTCGTAGACCGCGCCGTCAAAGACCAATTCTGCCGCGAGGCCCAGCGGTATATCGAGCAGTTTTATACCAAGGACCCGCTTTCCAACCCCGCCTACCCCCGCATCATCAACCAAAAGCATTTTGACCGCCTCGTCTCGCTGATGGAGGGCGGGCATGTGCTCTACGGCGGGCACAGCTGCGCCGCGCATCTTCAAATCGAGCCCACGCTGATAGATCAGGTCTCGCCCGATTCTCCGCTGATGGCGGAGGAAATCTTTGGCCCGCTGCTTCCTATTTTGACCTTTTCAGATAGAGCGCAGGCCATCGAGTTTGTCAACGCCCGCCCGCATCCCTTGGCGCTGTATCTATTTACTTCGGACAAGGCGTTTACCTCCCAGGTGCTGTCCTCCGTCTCCTTTGGCGGCGGCTGCGTCAACGATACCATCATCCACCTGGCCACCTCCCGCATGGGGTTTGGCGGCGTGGGCGCCTCCGGCATGGGCCAATACCATGGCCGCCGCAGCTTTGACGCCTTTACCCACGAAAAGAGCATCGTAAAAAAGGCCACCTGGCTGGATCTGCCCATCCGCTATCAGCCCGCCACCCGCCGGAAAATGCGGCTGATGCGTCGCTTTCTCAAATAACGCTTCCCATGAAAAAAGCCCCCTGCGGCGCGTTCAGGCCGCAGGGGGCTTTTGTGGGTTGCCCCTTTCCGCTTCATTCATAGTCGATGCGCTCGATTTTGAATACCACAGGCCGCGTTCCGTCCGAGCAGCAGGCGATCATGGTATTTTCCTCCTTCATCCACCCCTTCATAATAGGGCCCCCCTGTAATCCGGTATAGATATACCGGGCGATCGCGTCCCACGCTTCCGAGCAAAACGGCAGCTTTGGCCCGCCTGCCACTGTGTTTGCATCGCCGGCGGTCTTAATCAGCGTGTTGATCCCCATATGCCAAAAATCATCCCGCTGGTCATCACGCAAAAAACAAATTCATCCCCCACATGGTAGCATGGGCAGGGGCCGGCGTTGGCATCGGCGCAATATTGCCGCTGCAGTTCCGGGTACAGCTTTTTATCCAATACAGTTACTTTCACTTTATGCTTCATTGTCTAGGCCTCCTACTGGGGAAATGGCAGTTTTCTTCCCCCGCTATGGAAACCGTACCACAATTTTTTTCTTGCATCAATCGGCGCGAAAAAAAACCGCCATGGTTTCCCATGGCGGCAACAACGCCTTATTCAATGGCAATGAGGTTTTTCTGCGGCAGCTGCCTTTGCGGCGCTTTGGGCATCGAGATGCGCAAAATGCCATCCTCAAACTTGGCGGATAGATCCTCCGCCTTTACCTGATCGCCCACATAGAAGCTGCGGCTGCATTGGCCGGTGTACCGCTCCTGGCGGAGATAGCGGCCTTTTTCATCCTGCTCGTTTTTATCCAGGCTCTTGGCGGCCGCAATGGTCAGCGTGCCGTTCTCCAGCTGCACCTGCACGTCCTCTTTTTTAAAGCCCGGCAGGTCGATATCCAATTCATATGTGTTTTCCGTCTCGCGGACGTCGGTTTTCATGATGTTTTTGGCATGCCTGCCATACAACGGATTCCGCGCATCAAACGCAGACATCATTCTGAACGGTTCCTCAAACAATTCCTCGAATAAGTTTTCACCAAAAATGCTGGGCAACATACGTCATTCCTCCATTCGTTCCAATCACTCGTAGCCAGGAAGAAATCTTTCTCTAGTAGCGAGTGTACCCCGCGCGGCCCTTGGCCGGCGCTTTTTGGTTTTTTCCTCGGGAGCCTGGCCTCTTGGCCCCTCTCTCAAGGTTCAAGTATAGAATAGCACTTTTGTTAGCACTGTCAATAGTTGAGTGCTAAAATTCACATTTAATCCATTTTTCTTCGTCGTTTTGCCATAATGCTGCGCAGTCCTCTGCCCATCCGCATGCTTCACAAGGCAAAGGCCAGGCTTTTCCGCGCTTTTTCGCCCCATAAAAAGAGCGCCGGCCCAGGCCGGCGCATGGTTTGTTCGCTGTTATTCCTCCACGCGAAAGCTGGATAAGATCGCCAGCGCTTCGCTTGTTTCCTGCTCTGTCATCTCCCCTTCCGGCGATTGGCAGACAAACGCCACATGCGCGCTGTACCAAAAGGAGAATTCCGTCTCGTTTACGCCGCGCACATCCTCCCGTGTGCCCTCATAGGAAGCCGGCACCACCGCATAGGATACCGAGCCGTCCACATCGGTAAACTCAGAGTCCGTGTTCATATCCAGCCGCCCGGTCGTTTTAAGCTTGGCCACCATAAACTCACCCAGGCTCTTATGATCCGTGCCCTGTACATAGCCCGGCACAAACTGCGAATCCGCCGCCTTTGTCACTTCCACACGCGTCATGGATACGCTGCTGCCGCCAAAGCTGTAATCCTTGGGATACGAATAAAAAGCGTAGATGATCTGCACGCCCCTGTCGTTTTCCAGCGTCACGCGCTCGGTCTGCGTATCCACCCTTTCCTCCGTAACGTGCCAGGTATCCGGGTAATCAAAGGTGAACACAGGATACGTCACCGCATTTTTCTCGCCAAACTGCGTGGCGTAATGATTGTTCAGCACGATTTCCTCCGGCGTGGGCTCCGGCGTCTGTGTGGGCGCGGCCGTTTCGGTTTGCGCGGGGGGCTCGGTTTGCTGCGGGGCCTGCCCGCCGCATGCGCTTAGCCCCAGCGCCATCAAAACGCACAGGCCCGCTGCCGCCAGCCTGCTTTTTCTGGATGCTTCCTGCGTCTGTTTCATTGTCTTTTCCTCCCCTAAAATGGTCGGCCGATATTGTATCACCTTCGCCCCGTTTGGTCAATTTCCTCCCGCATCAAAAAAGACCCGGTTTGGGTCTTTTTTGTCTTGGCTAATCGCGTTTTATTTTTTGGTACAGCACCACGCCGCCGCCCACGGCCGCCACACCCAGCACAGCCCACAGCACCCACATCGGCAGGCTACCGTCGCCCGTGCTTACGCCGCCCGGCGTCTGCGTTGCCGCGGGCGGGTTGGTCTGCGCCGGCGTTGTCTGCGGCGTGGCCGTAGGCGCCGCGCTCTCCTCTGCCAGCGTCAGCTGCACCGGCTTTTCGCTTTCCACCGCCACGCCATGGTAGCTCATCTTGGCGGTAAAGGTATAGGTGCTGGGCGTGCGCACCAAATAGGTGGCCTCGGCCGTCTGCGCATCCTCGCCCACCGCCGTCGGCGTGCCGATGGCCTGGCCGTTTACCATAAACTGGATCTCGGCGTCCGCCAGCGCACGATCCAGCGTGGCCGTCAGCGCAACGGTATCGCCCGCTTTCAGCGGCTCGTTTGCCTTGGCGGAAAGGCGCAGCGTTAAAGTATCCAGCTGCAAAGCGCCATCGCCCTCCAGCTTGCCCAAACAGCTAAGCTTATGCCCGTTTTCTATCAGTTGAGATCCTTGGGGCAGCGTCAGCGTTTGGTCCTTTTCAATGGTAAGATCGCCCGTCAGCTTCATCTGCCCATACACCGTGCCGGCCTGCCCGTTGAAAAAGAGGCCGGTCGGGTTCTGCGCTTTGGAGAATGTCTCGGCATTGCCTGCATCGCCATACCACACAACGCCGTTTATCGTCAGGCTGTCGGCGGCCGGCCAATTCATACCGCCCACCGTGCCCTTGGTGGTCAGCGTGCCGCCCAAAAGCTCGATCTTGCCCTCGGCAGTATCCGTCTCCCTGTACATGCCGGACCCCATCGCATTGCCGTAGCCCGCCACCGCCGTGACCTGGCCGCCGGTGATGCGGATCGTGCCAAACGGGCCGCTGGCCCCTGCGCCGATGGCCGTGGAGGCAACGCCGTGCGCCTGGGCATACACCGTGCCGCCGGAAATTTCTATAAGCTCTGCGCCGGCTTTGTTCAGCCCGCCGCCGCCAATGGCCGCCGTGTTGCCATAGCCGTGCACCGTCACTTGGCCGCTGCAAATATAGATCGGCCCTGCCACAGCGCTGTATCCGCCGCCGATGGCTGCGCCGTCGCGGTTTGTTGCCTCGATCACGCCGCCCTCAATGCGGATGGTGCCGCTCTTGCCGGTGGAAACGCCGATACAGGCGCCGCCTTTGGTTTCGGCCGTCAGCTTGCCTTCGCCCTTTACCGTCAGCCGCGCGCCCTCCGGCACACGGATCGCGTCCGCAGCGCTCACCCCGTGGCTGGCAGTTGTCAATGTATTTTCCCCCGCCAGCGTCAGCGTTAGGTGCGCGCCGCTCTCAACGGCAATGGGCGGCATCTTGCCCGCGCCCTCTGCCATGTTTACGTTTTCCAGCGTCATGGCGATATCGCCGCTCTGCACCGTGATGGTGTTGGTGGTCTGCCCGCCGCTCTGCTTTATGCGGTAAGCGCCGCTGTACGGCGTCTCCTGTCCGTTTTGCACATACTTTGTTTCTGTGATGGTGATGCTGCCCCCTGCCAGATCCAGCATTTTTTCCTCCGCCGCCAGCGAGAAGGCCGGTACGCACCAGGCCAAAAATGCCATCGTCAATACCCAGCACATCGTTTTTCTCTTCATCATAAACCCATCCTGCCTTTATACAGTCGTTTGGTGTCGGTTCTGTTCTATTATGTCCATTATAATAAAATATGCGCGCCCGTCAACGATTTTCCCTCTTTTCCCGCCGCCAGATTGTGTTAAAATATGGGTTATGTATTGAAATTTACACCCAATAGGAAGTGAATATCCCTTGCAGTTTGCCAACCGAATGGATGCCTTTGGCGTCGGTATCTTCAGTCAGCTGGCCCAGATGCGCGCCCAGCGGGTTTCCCAGGGCCTGCCGGTGGTGGATCTCTCCGTCGGCGCGCCCAACATTGCCCCCGCCCCGCATATCATGCAGGCGCTCAGCCGTGAAGCGCTTGTGCCGGAAAACTATCTCTATGCCCTGGGCGATACCCAGGCACTCCGCGAGGCCGTAGCCGCCTGGTATCTGCGCCGCTACGGCGTAACGCTGGACCCTGCCTCCGAAATCGTCTCGCTTTTGGGTTCCCAGGAAGGGCTGGCGCATATCGCGCTTTCCATCGTAGACCCAGGCGACGTTGTCCTCGTGCCAGATCCCTGCTACCCCATCTTTGCCGATGGGCCGCGCCTGGCGGGCGCCTCTCTGTATCCTATGCCGCAGCGTGCGGAAAACGGGTATCTCATCGATCTGGACGAGATCCCCCCGTCCGTAGCCCAAAAGGCCAAGCTGATGGTGGTATCCTATCCCAACAACCCCACGGCGGTTTTGGCGCCGGATGGCTTTTATCATAAGCTTATCGCGTTTGCCGCCAAATACGATATCATCGTTTTGCACGATAACGCCTATTCGGAGTTGGTGTTTGACGGCGCTTCCTGCGGCAGCTTTTTGGCCTATCCCGGCGCCAAGGAGGTGGGGGTGGAGTTCAACTCCCTCTCCAAAACCTATGGGCTGGCCGGCGCGCGCTGCGGGTTTTGCGTGGGCTGCCGCGCCGTTGTCGAGCGCCTGTCTGTTTTGAAGAGCAACCTGGATTACGGCATGTTTTTGCCAATCCAAAAGGCCGCCATCGCCGCCATCACCGGCGACCAAAGCTGCGTGGAAGCCACCCGCCAAGCGTACCAGCAGCGCCGCGATGTGCTGGTGGAAGGGCTCAACGCCCTAGGCTGGCCCGTGCAAAAGCCGCAAGCCACCATGTTTGTATGGGCCAAGCTGCCGCACGGCTTTGCCGACGACCGAAAATTCGTACAGGATCTGCTCCGTGAAAGCGGCCTGCTCGTAACCCCTGGCAGCGCGTTCGGCGCTTTGGGCAAAGGGCATGTGCGCATGGCGCTTGTGCAGGAAAACGACGCTGTGCAGGGCGCGCTGGAAACGCTGCGCCAAAGCGGCTTTCTTTCCTCCGGCGAAGGCCGGTAACGCATTGCCCCCTCCGCTGCAAAAAAGGGCGGCGCATACCGCCGTCCTTTTCCTATTGCTTATGCCGCCCGTCAAGCTCAGGGCCGCCCTGCGGGGCGGCTTTTTTGCTGTGCCTCGGCCGCCTTTTTCCCTCGCCCTCCGCCTGCTCATAAAACGTGCTTTCCGCCTGCTTGATAGCATGCTTCAAGCAGCAAAGCACGCGCAGATCCTGCTCAGATTTAGCCGGCGAAAGGATGTCTATGGCCTGCAGCGCCCCATTCAGCAGCTTGGCATACATGCCTTCAAACACGTTTGTTTGCATAACGCAGCCCCTTCTCGGATAGGCTAATCCATATATCTGATGTTTACATTATATAATGCAATAATCTATATGTAAACATCAGCTATCCGTTATCATCATTTTAATGATGAAAGGAAGAAAGCATGCTGCGTTTGAATGTGCTGCCCTTGCTGCGGGCGCAGGGGAAAACCAAATATTGGCTGTATAAGCAGCTGGGTATGAGCTACCAAAACTTTAATAGGATGGTCAACAACCAAACCAAATCCATTCGATACGAGGTCATCGAGACGCTCTGCCAGGTTCTGGAGTGTACGCCAAACGATTTGTTTATTTCGGATTAGCCGCCTAGTAGGCGGCGCCGGGTCCGGCCTTTTTTCGGATTCAGGGCAGGGATTCTGCCCCGGGGAAATCCTTCGGCTATGCCCCCTCTTCCCCATTTCGCCTAGCAGGCGGCGCCGGGTCCGGCCTTTTTCTATCCTTTGCAGGCTGTTCTGCCCCGAAAAGGGGCTTTTGTTTTTTCAAGGCCCGCCTGCCTTTCGGTTTACTTCGGTTTTATTTGGTTTCGGCGTTTCTGCACATCCTTTCTTCCCTGTTTGTATCCAAATTCCCTTCTTGTTACTTATTTCACAATTTTCTGGACTTTTCCCTTCCCCCGCTGTACAATACCTCTGTTCTACTCATACTTTTTCAATCTTGTAAGAAAGGGGGGAAAGGAGCATGTTTAATCCCAACGACTTTTTCCTGTTTGCGCTGGTCTCCGTTGTCATTCTATTTATATTGGCTCAATCGGTCTATTTTCTCATCAAGGCCTGGCGCAGGGCAAAAGAGCTTGGCTTTACCGCGGCGGTGTTGAAAAAGACTGCCGTTTCCAGTGCTACCTTTACCATCGCGCCCGCGATTTCCATTCTGCTGGGCGTTATCACGTTGTCCAACTTTTTAGGCTTGCCGCTGCCCTGGCTGCGGCTCAGCGTCATCGGCGCGCTCACCTATGAGCTCCCGGCTGCTACCTCGGCGGCCAGCGCGCTCGGGGTTTCCATCGCCACAACGGTCACAGACCCTACGGTGTATTCCGCCATCGCTTGGGTGATGACGCTGGGAATCATCCCCGGCCTTATCCTGGTGCCGCTGTTTATGAAAAAGATCCAGCGCGGCATCGTCAACCTAAAAACCAAGGATGAAAAATGGGGCGAAATTTTTATGACCGCCCTGTTCCTAGGCATGATCTCTGCATTCTTGGGCATGATCTTTGCAGACATCAATACCGGCATCGCAGGGTGGATCCCCATCTTCGTCATGCTGATTTCCGCGGCGCTGATGTGCATTTGCGGCCTATTGGTCAAAAAATGCGGCTGGCGCTGGCTTCAGGATTTTGCCCTGCCCATCTGTATGCTGGCGTCGATGGCGCTGTCCATCCCGTTGACCTTTGCGCTCGTGTAAAGGAGGTTTTTCATTTATGAAACAAAAACGATCGTATATGCAATCCATTCATACTGCCGGGCGCATCTGGATGCTGACCGCGTTTGCGCTGCTCATTCTGGTGCCCACCATCATCTGTATCCATTATAAATCCTGGCCCGGCTTTGGCCCGGTCTTCCAGGGGCTGTTGGGGGTAGCGCCCATCTTTTGGACGGTGGGCACCATCGAGGTGTTTACCTACACGCCGATGCTGGGCGCGGGCGGCTCATACCTCGGCTTTGTTACCGGCAATCTGACCAACCTAAAAGTGCCCTGCGCGCTCAACGCCATGCAGTCTGCCGGCGTAGAGCCCGGTACGGAGGAGGGCGAGGTCTTATCCACCATCGCCATTGCGGTCAGCTCTATTGTCACCACCGTAATCATCATCCTGGGTGTATTTATGCTCAATACCCTGCGCCCCATTTTGGAAAGCCCCATGCTGGCGCCGGCGTTTGCCAACATTCTGCCCGCGCTGTTTGGCGGCCTGGCGGTGGTGTATGTATCCAAGGATTGGAAAATAGCCCTGGCGCCGCTGCTCTTCATGGTGGTGCTGTTTCTCTGCGTACCCAGCCTGGCCGATTCTGTCGGTGTGCTGGTGCCGGTGGGTTCTTTATTGGCCATCGGCGTGGCGCGCATCCTGTATAAAAAAGGCTTGCTGTAATCTGGAAAGGAAGCGATGATTTTATGTGGTGGCTTATCATACTATTGGCCGCGCTGCTGTTGCTGCTAGGGGTCATATTGGTGCGCACCCTGCGCTTTACCCCGCCGGCAGAGCGCATCCCGGAGGCGCAGCCCGTCTCGGTGGATGGAAAAAAAGCAACCGAACACCTGGCAGCCATGATCCGCTGCCAAACGGTGTCCTCCCGCGATAAATCCCAGGAGGACGGCGCAGAGTTTGAAAAGTTCCGGCAGCTGCTGCCAAAGCTCTATCCACGCATCCATGAAACGTGCGAATGTGAGCACATCGGGCGCCACGGCCTTCTGTTCCGCTGGCCGGGCCGGCAGGAAGGCGCGCCCACCGTTTTGATGGCGCATTATGACGTTGTGGCCCCCGGCGATCTTTCCGCCTGGGAAAAGCCGCCGTTTGACGGTGTGGTCGAGGGCGGTTATCTTTGGGGCCGCGGCACGCTGGATACCAAAGGCACGCTGTGCGGCATTTTAGAGGCGGCGGAAACGCTGATAAACGAAGGCTTTGCCCCGCAGCATGATATTTACTTTTCCTTTGCCGGCGATGAGGAGATCATGGGCGACGGCGCGCCGCAGATCGTCGATGTGCTGGAAGCCCGTCACATCCGCCCCGCGCTGGTCGTGGATGAGGGCGGCGCTGTGGTAGAGCATGTGTTTCCCGGGGTGGATAAGCCCTGCGCGCTCATCGGCATCGGCGAAAAGGGCCAGCTGGAGGCGGAGTTTTCCCTACACAGCCAGGGCGGCCATGCCTCCAGCCCGCCGCCGCATACGCCGGTAGGCGTGCTGGCGCAGGCGGTTACGGCGGTGGAGGGCCGTCCCTTCCCCATGAAGCTCACTCCGCCGGCAGCAGAGATGTTCGATACGCTCGGCCGCCACAGCACGTTTGTCTACCGCATGATCTTTGCCAACCTCTGGCTGTTTCGCCCGGTGCTGGATGCCCTCTGCAAAAAGCAGGGCGGCGAAATGAACGCCCTGATGCGCACCACCTGCGCGTTTACCATGATGGAGGGCAGCCGCCAATCCAACGTCATCCCGCCCCAGGCCAAGGTAGGCGCCAATCTGCGCCTCATCGGCGGCGATACGATGGAGTCTGCGCTGCGCTATCTGCGCGCTACCGTGCGCAATCCGGACATCGATATCACGGCCGTGCAGGGGATGAATCCCTCTCCCTATTCCGATACCAAGGGAGAAGGGTGGCAGCGGCTTAAGACCGCTATCGGCCAATCCTGGCCGGAGGCCATCGTTTCTCCCTATCTAATGATCGCATGCAGCGATTCGCGGCATTTCTGCCGCATCTCGGACGCCGTTATGCGGTTTTCCGCCATGGCGCTGTCCGGGGAAGAGCGCGCGCTGATCCATGGCAACAACGAGCGCATCCCCGTGCAAAAGATCGCAGATACCGTTGCGTTCTACATGCGCCTGATCCGCCTTTCCTAACCGCCCAGTGGGCGGCGACTATTCCGGCCCATCCCTTGCGCATGGCGTATCGCCTACCCCGGGGATGGGCTGTTGCTTTTTGCCCGCTCCCCCTTCCGCCCAGTGGGCGAGGGCTTTTCCGGCCCATCCCTTGCGCTTGGCGTATTGCCTGCCCCGGGGATGGGCTGTTGCTTTTTACACCGCTCCCCCTTCCGCCCAGTGGGCGGTGACTATTCCGGCCCATCCCTTGCGCTTGGCGTATTGTTTGCCCCGGGGATGGGCTGTTGCTTTTTGCCCCGCTCCCCCTTCCGCCCAGTGGGCGGCGACTATTCCGGCCCATCCCTTGCGCTTGGCATATTGTTTGCCCCGGGGATGGGCCGTTGCTTTACATCCGGCCCTGTCCTCTACGCGCAGCAAGCTACTCTGTCGCAGGATGGGGCCGGTTTTTCTTTTGGATGGCCCCTTTCGGGCCCTAGCCTGGGTGCCTTCGCCCTATTGCCCGGGCATTTGTCCTATATGCTTGACATCGTGCCAAAGGCCTGCTAGAATACAACTACTAAATTAGTAAATCAGTAAATTACTAGGGGGATCTAAGATGGAAATTCCCACTACTTTAAAGCATAAGCCCGTCATCGTTGCCGAGGATTATGCGCATATCGACGGGCGCACTGCCTACCATACCGACGCCCAAGGGCTGTCCCTGGGCCTAGCACAGTGGAACGACCGTGGCCGCGTCGATATCTCCGCCAAGGTCTGGCGGCACACGGGGGAAAAATGGTCGCGCCAAAGCGAGGAGCTGCCGCTGCACCGCGTGCTGGATCTTGCGATTCTTGTGTGCCGGGCCGCGCAGCATTTCCGCGAAGCCTACCGCTATCCCAAGCTCTATGATCCAAACGCGCCCACCATCGACCGTATCGGCCTTCAGGGGGACGCCATGACGGTGGAAGTCTGTACCACCAACCCCAAGATCGATGAGGACATCCAGCTCTTTGCCCAGGCGCTCTCGCAGGATGACGAGCTTTTGGGCGAACGCTTCCGCACCCTGGCCCGCGTGCTGGAGGAAATGGGCTATTGAGCGCACTTCTTCGAGGTCCTGGGGGCAAAGCGCGCTCAATAGCCCATTTCCTCACACGCGACAGCGGGTGCCTACAGCCGCTTTTGTCCCTCATCCGTCGGCAAAGCCACCGCACCCTGGTGCTTTGGGCGCTGGAAGGGTGCCGGCCGCCCTTGGCGCTGCTTGCCCGCCGATGGCCGGGGGAACAGCGCCCCGTCCAGGCCGTGCAGGCTGCGCGCCTTTGGGCGCAGGGGCGCATCAAAATGCCGGCTGCCCGGCGCGCCATTCTGGCCGCCCATGCTGCCGCCAAGGAGACCGCTGACCCCGTATCCATTGCCCTGTGCCATGCTATCGGCCAGGCATGCGGCACTGTGCATGTGGAAACGCACGCCATCGGCCTAGCGATGTACGAATTGACCGCACTAGTACGCCTCGGCTTGGAAGGCAGCGCTGCGTTGCCCGCTGCTTCCTCCCTGCCCTGCGAACCGCTTTGCCATGAGGAAATCACGCTGCCCCTCTCCCGCCGGCTGGAAACCTATGCCCGCCGCCTTTTGTATTGGGAGCAAGCCGTAAATGCCCACCCCGGCCCCTGGGCCCCTTTTCTGCTCAAAGACGGGCCGAACCGCGAACAGCAGCGGTATGAAAAACAGCAACATCTCAAGGAGGCCCCGCCATGGTAATCCTGCTTACCGGCGCCACGCATACCGGCAAAACCGTCTTGGCCCAGCGCCTGATGGAGCGCCTTGCCATTCCCTATTGCTCATTGGACCATCTGAAAATGGGGCTGATTCGCAGCGGCTATACCGCGTTGACCCCCTATCAGGACGATGCGCTCACCGATTTGCTCTGGCCCATTGCGCGCGAAATGGCCAATACCGTGGTGGAAAACCGGCAAAGCCTGATTTTGGAGGGCGGCTACATTCCGCTTTCCTACGCAGAGGAGTTTGCCCCGGCGTATCTGCCGCACATTCGCTTTCTCTGCCTTGTTATGTCCGAGCGCTATCTGCGCTGCCATTATGCCGACGTGCTGCGCCACGCCAACGACATCGAGCACCGCATAGACGATAGCGGCTGTACACTCGCTTCCCTCATCGAGGAAAATGCCAGGGTTCTTGCAGACTGCCGCGCGCACGGCTGCCCTTATCATCTGATAGACAGCAGTTACGACCTGGACGCACTGTGTAATCTGTTTGCTTAGCGTCGTTTTTCCGCGCCAACAAAAAAGCATCCCCCAAAGGATGCTTTTTGTGTTTTCGGCCGATCTCATTCAAAAAACCTGCCGCGGAAAAAGTTTTCCCGCCCTGTTTTTTGGGCTGTCATCCGAAAGATGACGTTGCCGTCCGGGCATACGATCTCCTTGGTGTACCGGCCGCTGCCGCCGATGTTTTGCAAATCTCCGCCGCTGCGCACCGCCTCCATCACGGGAAACATCACCATCATCGCCTTGGCGCAAATGCCCTGCCCTTCCGCGTTGACCGGGCAGCCGTAGGTGCAGGTGTAGACGTCGCCCACCTCCTCGCCGTTTCGGCATACGCGCTCCGGGCCGCTGCCGCGCAGGTAGCCTATGACCTCGATGGTCCACCGGTATTCTTCGTCGTACCACTTTTTCATCGCCGCTTCTCCCCACAGCCGGCCTGCCAGGCCTTGGCCACAGCCGCCGCCACCCGCTCTGTAACGCGGGGGTCAAACACGCTGGGGATGATGTTTTCTTCGCACAGCTCGTCCGCCGGGATCACCGCGGCAATGGCCTCGGCCGCCGCCACCTTCATCTCATAGTTGATGTCCCTCGCCCTGACGGACAGCGCGCCCTTGAATACCCCCGGGAACGCCAGCAGGTTGTTGATCTGGTTGGGAAAATCCGACCGGCCGGTGCCCATCACGCGCACGCCCGCCGCCTTGGCCTCGTCATACGCGATCTCCGGCGTGGGGTTGGCCATGGCAAACACGATGGGGTCCTTGGCCATGGTACGGATCATCTCCGCCGTCAGCACCCCGGGCACCGATACGCCGACAAACACATCCGCCCCGCGCAGCGCATCCGCCAGCGTGCCGCGCATGCCTGTCAGGTTCGTCACTTGGCACAGCTCCTTTTTATGGTCGCGTATGCCCGCGCCGCGCTCTGCATACAAAATGCCGTTTTCGTCTACGGCGATGATATCCTTTACGCCCGCCGCCAGCATCATCCGAATGATGGCCGTGCCCGCCGCGCCCGGGCCGTTTAATACCACGCGGATATCGCCCATCTTCTTGCCTACCACCTTGAGCGCATTCATCAGCGCCGCCGTCACCACAATGCCGGTGCCGTGCTGGTCGTCATGGAATACAGGGATATCCAGCATCTCCTCCAGCCGGCGTTCAATTTCAAAGCACCGCGGCGAAGAGATATCCTCCAAATTGATGCCGCCGAACGCAGGCGCAATGCGCCGCACCGTCTCTATGATTTCCTCTGGTTCCTTGGTATCCAGGCAGATCGGCACCGCGTCCACCCCGCCAAAGCGCTTGAACAGCGCCGCCTTGCCCTCCATCACAGGCAGCGCCGCCTTGGGCCCGATATCGCCCAGGCCCAGCACCGCCGTGCCGTCCGTCACCACCGCCACCATGTGCCCTTTTGTGGTATAGCGGTATACTTCCTCCTCGTTGGCCGCAATTTTGCGGCAGGGCTCCGCCACGCCCGGTGTATACGCTACGGATAGGTCGTCCCGCGTATCAAGCGGTGCCGGGCATTCCACCCGCAGCTTGCCCTTGTATTGTTCATGCACCTTCAGCGCTTCTTGGTTGTAATCCATCTTTGCCTTCCTCCCGGTTGCTTGCGTTTGGTTCATTATACCACCGCCGGCCCGCTTTACAATGCGCCGATTTTTTTCATCAGCGTCACACAGTCGCGAAACCCCTGCAAATACACCGCCTCATTGTCCATGGCGCCCAGCTGGTTGGTCATCGCCTCCAGCTCCAGCATCATGCGCCCGTTTTCACCCAGCAGCTCTTTGATGCGGAAAAAAAGCGCCTCCATCTGGGCCCGCAACGCCCGGTAGTCTTCCTTGTGCCTGTTTTCCAGCGCCAGCTCATACTGCGAGGCTGCAAACGCCTGCTCCAGATTGCGTTCAAACACGGTCTTTTCCTTTGCTTGCATGTTGTTTTCCCCCTCAACTCTTATGCTTTGCGCCGGGCGGCCGCATGAAAAAACGCTGCATCGTGGTTTGCAGCGTATCCTGCGTGGGCCGCAGCTGCCGCCGCCCCGCACCGTTGTCAGCCGCGGCGGCGATAGAGCTCCTTATCCCCTTCCTTCTGCCAGCCGGAAAGCGGCAGATGCTCCGCCAAAAATTCCAATACCTCCCTGCGGTAGGCCAGCTGAAACAAACCGGGCGCCACCGTCTGCCCAATGCGCTGCTTGTAGATCTCTATTTCTGGCAGATCCTCCGTCAGCAAAAACACCACCCGATGCGGCAGGCCGCCTGCATTGGGCCCGGGCGCATAGCTGCCCGCGCCGCGCACTTCCTCCCAGCGCACCAGGCGTTTGTATTTGCCGCTGCGCATAAACCCTTCCTCCATAAAGGCAAAGCGCACCAGCGATTTTCGAAAAGCAAACCAAACGCCTAGGCACAGCGCCGCGCCCACCGCTGCGCTTGCGCCCCATTGCCCCGTCTCGGCGGCAGAGGCGGCTGCCAGCATCAGCGCCAACACAAAGCAGCACGCCGCATACGCCGCGTTCATAGGAAACGCCCATACCCGCAGACTCTTTTTTGGTTTCCCTGCCATCCTGCCGTTCCTTTCTAATCGTCCAGCTCCTCCGGCCGGCCCACTGTATCCACACGCAGCCAGTCGCTATCCGGCCGGCATACCAGCCGCGCATCCAAATACGCCTGCGGCAGGGTCAGGATGGTCTGCCCCTGGTAGTTGCCGCTTTCCATCCGCTGTACCACCAGCGCCACATCCGCGCGGTTGTCCTCATTTAAGCACAGCGGCAGCAGCAGCGACATGGTGTTGCCCCGCGGATAAAACATCGGGATGGCGGTCTTGTAGTTCCAGTTTACTCGCTTTACCGCCAGCTCGATGGCGTCCTTGATGCGGTTGCGGATGCGGTTGAATAGCGTCTGGTTCTCCTCAATGCACGCCACCAGCTCTCCCATCAGCTGCCGCTTGGCATACGGATTGTCCGTCCGTTCGATGCGGTTTGCCAGCGCCATGGCCTCGCGGCTGTCGTAGCACTGCGTACGGATAAACGCCAAGGGCAGCCGCTTTAAGTTGTCTATGATGATGTGCTGATAATCCACAATGGGCGTCAGCGTCGTCTCGTACAAAACATCCTTCAGGTTTTCAAAATAGGTGGCGGCCTGGGGCAGCGGGTTAAATTTTTCCGTCAGCTTTTTGCCCAGCCCGCGCTCGCCCGCCCGGCAAAAGCCGGCCAGCTGCCAAGGGCTGCTGCCCCCCTGGTTTCTGTCAAAGCAGGCGTAGATATCGTCATAGGAAGGGGTCACCAAGCCGGTATTAAACGCGGCAAAATCCTCCTCCTTGGTCATCACTACCTTGCCCTGCCTTTGCAAGCGGTAAAACGTATAGCACAGATAGCTGTGCAAAAGCTGCTTATCCTTGCTGGGCACGCCGCTATCCGTTAAAAAATCCCAGTTTTCCGGCAGCGCCATATCGGCCAGGGTTTCCAGCGTTTCGCTCCAAACGCCCATATACGCAAACGCCTCCAGCGCCTTGCCGGGCTGCACGCGCCGCACCCGCTGCATTTCGCCGCCCTCGGCCGGGTTTTCACGAAAATCCACAAAAAACCAGGGCTGCGAAGCGCCCGGCCGCAGGTTCTTTTCAAAAAACGCATAGATGGGCTTGCCCGTCTCGGCAAATACCATGCCGGTATCAAACCAGGCCGCCTCCGCCGTTTCGGTGGGCAGCACCTCGTCAAACCGCCTTGTTAGGTATTCCATCGGGTTCACCTGTGTGCCGCACAGCGCGCCCAGCGTATTGATCTTGGGCATTGCCAGGTACGCAAAATCAAACAGCTTGGGGCCCTTATGCCCATTTAGGGCGGCTTGCTCGGCCTGCCTATGCACCTCGGCGCGCGGACGTTCGGCGGGGTTGTCTCTAAAATCCACAAAAAACCAGGGCTGCAAAGCGCCCGGCCGCAAATTGCGCTCAAAATACGCATAGATCGGCCGCCCTACGCTGCGAAAGGTCAGCCCGGTATCAAACCAAGCCGCGTTTTCCGTCTGCGTGGGGAGGATATGCTCAAACCGCTCCACCAGATACTCCATCGGTACGATGCGCGCGCCGCTCAGTGTGCTCAGCGCGTTCACCTTGGGCATCGCCAGGTATGCAAAGCCAAACAGCCTAGGCCCCTTGTGCCCGTCCTCAGGCGGCGTGGCCGGCTTCTGCTCGGTGGGCGCCTGCGCCGGTCTGCCCCGGTCCGGTTTATGCTTAGGCGGGGTATTTGCGGCCTTTGGCAAATGCACCAGCGTGGCCGCCGCCGCGCCCGGCACCGGATAGGTATCCTCCAGCACAAAGCCCTCCATCGCCTCCATAAACAGCTTTAATTTGCCATACCCCATCGCCTTGTAATCCACCTGGCAGGCGCGCAGAAAATTGCCTACGTCCGCCATCAGCACCGTTTGCTGCCCGGCAAAATGCTGCAAAATACCCTGCCGCGCCTTGGAAAGGGCCGCCTCGTCGTGGGCAGTTCTTTGGCCCTGCGCCTTTTCCTCCCTTTTTTCCGGCAAAAATACCACCGTATACGGCGGGCTGTCCGGATCTGCAAAGCGATCCTCCAGCGTAAACGATTCCAAGGCCAGCATCAAGTCCCGCAGCTTTTTATAGCCCAGCTCCTTATAGTCGATGTGTTCCTTTCTCAGAAAATTTCCCACGTCCGCCATAAAGACCTCTTTATGGCCTGCGAAATTTTCACAAATCCTTTCCGTCAATGCTTTTTTGTTCAGTGTCTGCACTGTTAACCTTCCTCTTTTCCTAAATTCTCCCGGCCTGGCAAAGCATACCCCAGCGGGCCGCGCTTTGCAATGCCTTTCCCCCTTTTTCGCGGCTGTCCGCCTCGCTTCTACGGCATTTCGACGTCCACGCACGCCCGGCCTGTCACCCAGCTTTTCGCCGTCTGCTGGATATCCAAATGCAGGGGATGCTGCTGATAACGCCGTACCGCCTCCATCGAATCAAATTCTGCGATCAGCGCCAGGTCATACGGCCCCCCGTTTACATTGGGCAGCAGCCGCAGCCTATGCAGCCCCTCAATCCGCCCGGGCAATGCGGCAAACCGCCGCTGCAAATACGCCAGCTTTTGCGCCGCGCCCTCCGCCTTGGCCTGCTCTGTAAACTGCCAGAGCAGGATATGCTCTATCATCTTCCTCGCTCCTTTCCCTGTTTCTTAGATTATACCACCTGCCGCCCCGCCTTGCAGGAAAGTTCGGCCCGGTGGTATACTTTTTCTGTCATTCTATCGTAGGAGGCCTTTGTATGGCATCTCAACGCTTTTCTTTCAAATACGGGAAAGAGCAGCTTTCCCTTTCCATTGAACACGCGCGCAGCATCCGTGTGCTGGAGGGCGCGCCCCTGCCCCCGCTTGGCGATCTGTCCCAGGCCTTTTTGCACGGCATCACGGACGGGGCCATTGGCGCCCCGCTGAAAGATCGGCTCTGTCCGCAGGACAAAATCACCATCGTCATCAGCGATATCACCCGCTTTTGGATGCGGCAGGATAAAATCGTGGCCCTTCTCACCTCCTATCTGACGGATACGCTCGGCATCCCCCGCGAAAATATCGCCATCCTCGTGGCGCTCGGCACCCACCGGCCCATGACGGAGGAAGAGCTGAAAACCCTCGTCACGCCGGAGGTCTACGCCCGCTTTGCCGTTTCCAATCATAATTGCATGGCGGACGATCTCGTTTTTGTCGGCACCACCGCCCGCGGTACGGAGGTTAGGGTAAACCCGCTGTGCGCGGGCCGCAAGGTCATCGTCATCAGCGGCACCGTACACCACCTGATGAGCGGCTTTGGCGGCGGCCGCAAGAGCATCCTGCCCGGCGTTTCCGCCAAGAGCACCATCGTGCAGAACCATCTGCACTGCCTGCATGAAACCGAGCCGCGCTCGGCCGATACCATCGGCATGGCCAAATTGCAGCACAACCCCGTGCACGAGGATATGGCAGAGGCCGCCTCGTTTGTCGATCCTGTCTTTGGCATCAGCATCGTTTCCAATGCCGAAGGGCAGCACTGCGCCCTATGCTGCGGCGATTTTGCCGCCGCGTGGGAACAAAGCTGCCGCCAGGTGCACAAAGCATTTGGCCTGCCCATCGACCATCTGGCCGATGTGGTCGTCGTTTCCTGCGGCGGCTATCCCAAGGATCTAAACCTCTACCAGGCCGTCAAATCGCTTTTGAACGCCGCCCAGGCCCTAAGGCCGGGGGGCACCATGGTCTTTTTGGCCCAGTGCCCGGAAGGCGGCGGCGCGCCGGACTTTTTCGATTGGATCCATTCGCTGGATGCCGGCACGCTGGACCGCGATCTTCGCGCCGCGTTTACCATTGCGGGCTATATCTTCTATGCATCCGTAGAGAAAATCGACCGCTGCCAGGTCAAGATGCTGTCCGATATCGACCCTTCCATCGCCAGCCGGATGCACCTGCAGGCCTTTTCCTCTCTGGACGCTTTGCTGCAAACGGTGGATTTTTCAGGTAAGGACGTTTACGTCATGCCGTTCGGCGGCTTTACCGTGCCCTATCTAAAAGGCAGCGTGTAAAATTTTTTTCGCCCCCCTCTTGACAAACCTCCCCCGCTGTGGTTTCATATTGCTAAACCGTTGACGTGGAGATAAAACAGGACACGCGCTTTTAGAGAGCCGGGGATGGTGGAAGCCTGGCAGTAAGCGGCCTGGCAAATGGACCACCGAGGGCGCGGGGAACGGGGCTTTGCTCCAAGTATGCCGCGACGCGTCGCCAGCGTTACCCGGCGGGGAGTGTGTCGGCACTCCGGCAAAGTGGGCGCGTTTTGCGCCAAACAAGGTGGCACCGCAGAGCATCACGCATCTGTCCTTGTATGGGATGGGTGCTTTTTTTATTGCCGCCGCCCGCTTGTCATCATCGTCCGACGAAAATATTGAGTTGGAAGGAAGACTTCACATGAAAAAAATCACCAAAACCCTCACCCTGTTGGCCCTTTCCCTCTGCCTCATGCTAAGCCTTATAGGCTGCGGCGGCGCGCCCGCGGACGGCGCTGTGGATGAAAAGCTTACCGTCGGCGTCGTACAGCTCATCGACAACGGCGCGTTTGAGGATATGCGCGAAGGCTTTATCGCCCGCCTGCAAGAGCTGGGCTATACCGAGGACAAATGCGAGATCTATTATAAAAATGCCCAGGGCGACGCTGCCAACCTCAACGCCATCTGCCAAGAGATGGTGGATAAGGACGTAGACCTCATCGCCGCCATCGCCACCCCGGCTGCCCAGGCCGCCGTCAATCTGCAAAGCGATATTCCGGTGGTGTTTATCTCCGTTTCCAACCCCACCGGCGCCGGCATCATCACCGATATGGCCCATCCGGACAAAAACGCCACCGGCACCTCCAACGCCATCCCGGTGTCTGAAATGTTCAAGCTGGCGGATCGGCTGACCCCCGGCTGCCAGACCTACGGCCTGTTGTATACCACCGGCGAAATCAACGCCGTGACCACCATCAACGACGCCAAAGCGTATATGGACGCCAACGGCATCAAATATGTGGAAAAGGTCGTCTCCAATTCCTCCGAGGTGCAGCAGGCCGCCCAGTCGCTGGTGGGCAGCGTAGACGCCATCTTCTGCCCCAACGACAGCGTGGTGCAGGCCGCCATGCCGCAGATCGCCCAGATCGCCCGCGAGGCAAAAATCCCGGTCTACGGCTCGTCGGCCGTGATGGTCAATTCCGGCGCGTTTGCCACCATCTCCATCAGCGATACCGAGATCGGCGCCATCAGCGCCGATATGGCGGATCAAATCCTAAAGGGCACGCCGGTATCCGAGGTGCCCGCCAAGGTTGTGGATGTGTTTACCACCGTCATCAACCAAAACACGGCGGACGCCATCGGCGCTTCCCTGTCCGACGATGTCAAGGCCAACGCGGTCTTGGTAGAGGACAGCGCGCAGTAATCGTTTGCTTCGCACCCCTATCATTCTCTGTTGAAAGGATTTTCCCATGGCTTCGTTATTCTCCCCCACGCTGATGCTGGGCTCGTTGCAGCTCGGCCTGATCTATGGCCTTTTGGCGCTCGGCGTATTCATCAGCTTTCGCATCCTAAACATCCCTGACCTGACCGCGGATGGCAGCTTCACGCTGGGCCTGGCCGTCTCCGCCGTATGCTCGGTGGCCGGGCACCCGCTCCTGGGGCTGGTGCTCGCCGTGCTGGCCGGGTGCCTGGCGGGCGCGGTCACCGGGTTTTTACAGACCAAGGTGGGCGTTCATCCCATCCTGTCCGGCATTTTGACGATGAGCGGCCTGTATTCCATCAACCTGTTTGTGATGAATGCCAGCAGCAATATTTCGCTCATCACCGCCAAGACGCTGTTCAACGGCGCGCTCTTCCGGCTCCTTGGCAAGGATGCCACCTCTACGCTTGTCCCCGCGCTCATCGTAGCGCTGGCGGTGGGGCTGCTGTTCTGGTTTTTCAAAACGCATTTGGGCCTGTGCATCCGCGCCACCGGCGATAATGAAGCGATGGTACGCGCCTCCTCCATCAATGTGGATGGAATTAAAATGTTGGCGCTGGCCCTTTCCAACGGCTGTGTGGCGCTTTCCGGCGCGGTGCTGGCGCAATACCAGGGCTATGCGGATATCAATACCGGCATCGGCATCGTGGTCGTAGGCCTGGCCAGCGTCATCATCGGCGAAGTGCTCTTTGGCCGCCGCTCGCTGTCCTTCGGCCTTTTCTCCGCCGTGCTGGGCGCTATCGTCTACCGCTTTATCATCGCCATCGTGCTGAAAATCGGCATCTTCCCCGCGTTTGCGCTCAAGCTGGTCTCCTCCATAGTCGTGGCGCTGGCGCTCAGCGTGCCCGCCGTCAAACATGCGATCCGGCTGCGCCGCCGCAAAAAACAGGGCCGAAAGGAGGCCGCCTCATGCTGACGATTTCCCATGTATCCAAAACCTTTGCCCCCGGCACCGCCAACGAGCATTTGGCGCTGGACGATATCAGCCTGCACCTGGCGCCCGGCGAATTTGTCACCGTCATCGGCTCCAACGGCGCCGGCAAATCCACCCTGATGAACGCCGTCTCCGGCTCGTTTATCGTGGACAAAGGGCGCATCACGCTCGGCGGCCAAGACATTACCTTTGTCAAAGAGCACAAGCGCGCCCGCATCGTCGGCCGCCTGTTTCAAGACCCCATGAAGGGCACAGCGCCCCATATGACCCTCGAGGAAAACCTGGCCCTGGCCTATTCCCGCGGCAAACGCCGCCGGTTCCGTCGTGCCGTCAACGCCAAGGATATCGCCGTGTTCCGCGAAGCGCTCGCCCGCTTTGGCATGGGGCTGGAGGACCGTATGAAAACCAAGGTCGGCCTGCTCTCCGGCGGCCAGCGGCAGGCCGTTACGCTTTTGATGTGTACCATCGTGCCGCCCCGCGTGCTGCTATTGGATGAGCATACCGCCGCGCTGGATCCCGCCGCCGCGGAAAAGGTTTTGGCCATCACCCGCGAAATCGTATCCCGCGAAAAGCTGACCACGCTGATGATTACGCACAATATCCAGTCCGCCCTTTCGATGGGCACGCACACCATCATGATGAATGCCGGGCGCATCGTGCTGGATATCGCCGGCGAAGAGCGCACGCACATGACCGTGCCGCGCCTGTTGGAGCTGTATCAGCAGAAAAGCGGCGCCGCGCTGGATACCGACCGCATCCTTCTCACCCAAACCCAATGATAAAAGGAGTCTTTCCCATGAGCAAAAAAATCTGTTTGCACACCCAAAACGCTCCCGAGGCCATCGGCCCGTATTCCCAAGCCATCGAGGTAGGCGGCCTGGTCTATACCAGCGGCCAGATCGCCCTTGTGCCCGAAACCGGCGCCCTGGTGGAGGGCGGGGTGGAGGCCCAGGCCCATCAGGTCTTCAAAAACCTCGAGGCTGTCCTCTCTTCTGCCGGCTGTACGTTTGAAAACGTCGTCAAAACCACCGTGTTTTTGACGGACCTGGCGGACTTTGCCGTTGTCAACGAAATCTATGCCCAGTACTTCCCAGAACCCTGCCCAGCGCGCTCCTGCGTCCAGGTAGCCGCCCTGCCCAAGGGCTCTAAGATCGAAGTGGAACTCATCGCCGCCAAATAACGCACAACCAAAAAGGAGCCTAAATAGGCTCCTTTTTGAATGCGCATGGGCTATCCCGTATCGCGTTTGCGTCTTCGCCCTGCCTGCCGCGCGTATCGTAGCTTCTTCAGTGAGGGCATACCTCTCTCTTTGCGGTCAGATCGTTTTCGTACAAATGCCCCTCCCTATCCGTGTCATATATTTTGTCCTCCATTTTCTACCATTCCATAGGCACCAATGCCTTCCTCCATTGTTTTCAACACACGCTTTCCGCCGGGTTGCAGATTCATACTAACAATCGTATCATAGGCCGCATACACCATCTCATCTCCTACCACTACACAGGCATCTGCATATGGCACGATCTCATACTCCTCCCCGGTTTGAAATGAACCCTAAGGACACACCCCGATAAGATACGGGATAACTTTCCTCCTGATTCGCTGCGCATCTCCTTCTTCTTTTTCATCCTTTTCGCTCTTTTCCTTTATCCGCAATTTTTGCGCTGTGGTCAACGGGCTTTCGGCTTTTTATTTTCTCTGCATACAAAAAAAGAGCCTTTCGGCTCTTTTTCATCGCATTTTATAGCAATTCTTCCAGCGAGCGCACGCATTTGTCCGCCATCTGGCACATCAGCGGCCATTGATAGGCCGATGTCTCGTCGTACACGCCCACCGTTTTCATGCCCGCGCCCTTAGCGCCGCGGATGCCCTTTACAATATCCTCAAAGACCACACAGCAATGCGGCTCCACATCCATACGCTCGGCCGCCAATAGGTAGAGATCCGGAAACGCCTTGTCCCGGCTTTCCCCCACCTCTGCAAAGGCGGAAAACAGATCATAGATTCCCAGCCGCTCTAGGCAGGGCGTATACTGCGCTCTTTCCAGCGCCGTGGCCACGCCCAAGCGCCAGCCTGCCCGGCGCAGCTTTTGCAGCAGCGCCTTTGCGCCCGGCTTTAGCGGCACCTCTGTCTCGTATGCTTTCTGCACCATAGCCCGCCAGCGCTCCATCACCTCGTCCGGCGTCATGGGCAGCGAAAACCGGCGCACGGTATACGCCGCCGAATCCTCCAGGCTCATCTCCGCCACGGCGCGCACATAGTCCTGCGGGGCGGCAATGCCGTGCGCCGATAGAAAGTCTATATCCACCTGCTCCCATACCTGCATGGAATCCAGCAGCGTGCCGTCCAAATCAAAAATCGCGCCTCGGTTCATGCGTTGCCCTCAAAGATGGCGCGCAGCCGCCGGGCCGCCGCCTGTATATCCGGCTGCGCGATGATGGCGCTGACCACCGCCAACCCGTCCGTCACGCTCTTGGGAAACTGCGGCGCCGTGGTCTCGTTGATGCCGCCGATGACTACGTTTGGCAAATCCACTTCGTTTCGGATGCGCTTCAGCGTCTCAAACGATACCACCTCCGCGTCCTCCTTGGTAGATGTGGCAAACATCGCGCCGATGCCCAAATAATCCGCGCCGTCGCGCTTGGCCTTTTGCGCCTCTGCCACGCTGCCCACCGAGACGCCCACCAGCTTATCCGGCCCTACAATGCGGCGCACCGCATCGGCCGGCAGGTCGCTCTGCCCCACATGTACGCCCGCCGCATCCACTGCCAGGGCAATGTCCACCCTGTCGTTGATAATCAGCGGCACATTGTGCTTGTCCGTCACCGCCTTGATGCGCAGCGCCTCGTCGTAAAATGCGCGGCTGTCCGCCGTCTTTTCCCGGAGCTGTACCATCGTACAGCCGCCCAAAACCGCCTGCTCTACCGCCTCTGATAGCGTATCGGTGCTCATCAGGTCGCGGTCCGTCACCAGGTACAGCGTATACTCAGCGTTCCACTTCATGCAATTTCGCCCACGCTTTCACCGTTTCGCCGTCCATCCGGCTCACCGCATCAATGATCCCAATATGGAAGCTGCCCGTCCCACGGTCGGCCTGGGCTTTGTAGGAGATCTCCCCCGCCATGCCCATCGTGGCAATGCCCGCTACCGTCGCGGTAAACGCATCGCGGTTTGCCCCGCAATAGCTGCCCACCAGCGCGCTGGTCATACAGCCCGTGCCCGTGACCTTGCCCAGCAGCTTCACGCCGTTTTCGATCTTGGCCACCCTCGTGCCGTCCGACACCACGTCTACCTGGCCGGTAATGCCCACCACGCAGCCCAGCTGCTTGGCTACCTTTTTGGCAATGGCCACCGCGTCGTTGTCCGCATCCGCCTCGCCGGCGTCCACGCCCTTGGTGTTGCTCTGTTCGCCGGCAATGAAAGAGATTTCCGAAAGGTTGCCGCGCAGCACCGTCAGCTTTACCTCCTTGATCAACCGTGCCGTCGTCTCATTGCGCAGCGCGGACGCGCCCGCGCCCACGGGGTCCAGCACCACAGGCACGCCGGCCTGGTTGGCGCGTTTGCCGGCCTCCACCATCGATTCCACAGTGCGGGCATTGAGCGTGCCGATGTTCAAAACCAGTGCACCTGCGATGGAAGCAATGTCGCCGGCCTCTGCAATGTCATCTGCCATGATGGGAGACGCCCCCACCGCCAATACGATATTCGCCACATCGTTGACCGTCACATAGTTTGTGATGTTGTGGATCAGCGGACACTGCGCCCTCACATTTTCCAGCGCCTTTGCCACATCCTCCATCAGTCTGTTCTCTTCCATGTCATTTTTCCTCCTCTGCAAACTTTACTTCCAGCCCTTCCAGGATGCGGTTGGTGGTGCGCATGGCGCACATCTTGCCGCACATCGAGCAGCTGTGCCGGTCCTGCGGGGGCTTGCTTTCAAAATAGGCTCGTGCCTTCTTACCGTCCATGGCCAGGGCAAACATCTCCTCCCAATCCAGCCTGCGGCGGGCATCGCTCATCTTGTCGTCCCAGTCCCTGGCGCCCGGCAGGCCGTTGGCCACATCCGCCGCATGCGCCGCGATCTTTGCTGCTATGATGCCGTCCTTTACATCCTGTAGATCCGGCAAGCGCAGATGCTCGGCCGGGGTAACATAGCATAAAAAGTCCGCGCCGCTCATCGCCGCCACCGCGCCGCCGATGGCGCTTGTGATATGGTCGTATCCCGGCGCCACGTCCGTGACAATCGGCCCCAGCACATAAAACGGCGCGCCGTAGCACAGCCGCTTTTGCAGGCGCATATTGGCCTCTACCTCGTTTAGCGCCATATGCCCCGGGCCCTCTACCATCACCTGAACGTCCGCCTGCCAGGCGCGCTTGGTCAGCGCCCCCAGCTCGATCAGCTCGCTGAGCTGCCCCGCGTCGCTGCTGTCGTGGATGCTGCCGGGGCGCAGCGCATCGCCCAGCGAGATCGTCACATCGTATTCGCGCAAAATATCCAGCACATCGTCGTAATACTCATAGAACGGGTTTTCGTTGCCCGTCATTTCCATCCAGGCAAAAATCAGGCTGCCGCCGCGGGATACGATGTTGGTCAGCCGCCCTGTGCGCCGGAACGCCTCCACCGCCCGGCGGTTGATGCCGGCATGGATGGTCATAAAGTCCACGCCCTCCTTGGCGTGTGCTTCGATGACGCGCATAAAATCGTTGGCTGTAATCTTCTGCAAATCCTTTTCCAAATAGCCGATGGCATCGTACATCGGCACAGTGCCGATCATCGCCGGGATCTTTTGCACCAGCACCTCTCTAAAATCATGCGTCTTGCCGTAATTGGAAAGATCCATGATGGCCTCTGCGCCCATCTCAACGGCCATCTCCGCCTTTTTCAGCTCCTCGGTATAGTCCATACAGTCTCCGGAAATGCCGAGGTTTACGTTGATTTTGGTTTTCAGCCCTTCGCCGATGCCCTCGGCAGACAGGCACGTATGCCCGATGTTGGCCGGAATGGCAATCGTACCCTTGGCCACGCGCTCTAAAATATACTGCGCATCTCTGTGCTCCTTTTTGGCTACCAGCGCCATCTCCGGCGTCACAACGCCCTGCTTGGCCGCCTGCATCTGTGTTTTGTACCTCATCGTGTCATCCCCTCAAAGCCGCCTTTTTTGTATAGGCTGTAAAAATGGTGTGTCGGTCCGTGCCCGTGCCCGATGGGCAGCGCATGCGCAATCGCGCCCGTGATATACCGCTTGGCCGCCTTGACCGCCTCGGCCCGCGCCATGCCGTTGGCTAGGTTGGCCGCAATGGCGGAGGAAAAGGTGCATCCAGTGCCATGGGTATTTTTCGTATCAATGCGGGGGCTTACAAACGTTAGAAACGATTTTCCGTCAAACAACACGTCCGCCGCCTCTTCGCCCGTTAGATGGCCGCCTTTGATCACTACACTCTTTGCGCCCATCTCCATCATCATTTGCGCCGCCTTTTGCATGTCCTTATCGCGGCGGATGGAAAGCCCGGTCAGCGCTTCGGCCTCCGGCAGGTTGGGCGTCAGCACATCTGCCAAAGGCAGGATCAGCCGCTTCATCGTTTCCAGCGCCTCCGGCTGCATCAGCGCGCAGCCACCCTTGGCCACCATCACCGGGTCGATGACGACGTGCTGGGGCCGGTATTGCGCCAGCTTGTCCGCTACGGCGTGCATCTGCTCTATGCCGCTGAGCATCCCCACCTTTACCGCGTCCACCTCAATATCGGTAAACACCGCGTCGATCTGGTCGCAGATTACTTTGGGCGAAATGTCCTCTATGGAGATCACGCGCTCTGTGTTTTCCGCCACGACCGAGACGATCACGCTCATCCCGTATACGCCGTGGGCCGCAAAGGTTTTCAAGTCCGCCTGGATGCCGGCGCCGCCGCTGCAATCCGAGCCTGCAATGGTCAATGCATGTTTCATGGTTTTGTCCCGCCTTTCTGGATAGAAAAAATGCCTCCCGTCTCCGGAAAGCATTGCAACTGAAAGAATCTTCGTTTTCAGATGGTTTGATTCCCTACCACGGTCTTAACCGACAGGTTCTAAGGGTCAGGTTTTACCTTCTCAACCCCAAAGGGGTCCCCCTACAAAAGCCATGCTTATTCTACCCAATCCGCTAAAAAAAGTCAATGAAGCGGCAGGGCATCTTTCAGGAGCGGCCAAGCGCAGAATCTGGAAGGAGTGAGAAACCTAGGATAGGCCGAGAGCAGCAATCTAAGACAGGCTAGAAGCAGATGCAATAAATGGTGCTCGTTCAAGCTACTGTACATAGACTGACGGTTTGTACTTTTGATCTCCAAAAGCACCAAAAACGTGGGGGCTTCCGAAATGCCCCCTCAACGTCCGAAGGGAGCACCCTTCGTGAACCCCGGGCCAGGCAGGGCAACGGGTTTCCGGCGCATACCCTGCCAAGCACCGATCGCCAACGAACCCCGTCTCGCTGCTGTGCAAGCTGCCCAGCCTACGCACCTACCACTACAAGCCCGGCGCGGTATAGGGCCGGGCGGGCCAAGCAAAGTATGTTGCTAGAAACGTAAAACCCCTTCCCCCCTCGAAGGAGTCCGGGGCGGGCAGTGCCCGCTCCCTTGTCCGGCCCAAGAGGCCTGCGTTGCAGGGGGAAGTGCCCCGGGGAGAGGCCATACACATCAGCGCCCCTTGGTCGTTGGGCTGTGCCCGCCGCCATGTCTGGTCCGGGAGGTCTGCATTGCCGGGGACAGTGCCTCGGGGAGAGGCCATACATATCAGCGCCCCTTTGTCATTAGGCAGTGCCCGCTGCCTCTTCCGGCCAATCTTTC